>Ga0308156_1000963_pt1 | contig 41255 bp, 57 predicted proteins | sample PhyAR2_FD_201041 | JGI IMG/M metagenome (GOLD analysis project Ga0308156, IMG submission 201041) | Phyllosphere microbial communities from UC Gill Tract Community Farm, Albany, California, United States - DLSL A.R2 | ecosystem: Host-associated > Plants > Phyllosphere > Unclassified | place: USA... | reverse complement strand
TTTCTAAAATCAACAACTGTTCGTCTGAGTATTTTTTCATTTCTTTTTGGGTGATCAGCAAGTCTTCGGCAGGTAATTTTAATTTCCCTAACTTCATGGCCGTTTTGATGATCCGACCAAAATCTTGCCCGGTCAAAACGACTTTGCGATCAGAACGAAACGCCGCATCTAATACTTGTTGCACCCGTTGTAAATTGCTAGCAACACTAGCGACGATGATCCGACCTTCCCAGTAACGGATATTGTCATAAACTTCATCTTGGATCGTCAATTCAGAAGCGATCGGCGTTGGATTTTCGGCATTTGAAGACGTGCTTAGCAATGCTAAGACGCCTTCTTTTCCAATTTCCGCTAAGCGGCCAAAATCGGTTTGATACATAGGGATCGCTGTTTGGTCAAACTTGAAATCTCCGGTATAAACGATATTGCCAGCTTCTGTTTTGACGCTGATCCCAACAGAATCAGGGATAGAATGGGTCGTACGGAAAAAGCTGATGGTCGCATGACCAAAGTCGATCTCCGAATGTTCATCGATCACATGAAAATCTTTGAAGCGCTTGGTAGCTTCATTTTTATTCACGGTCAATTTTGCTAGTTCGATCGTTAACTCGGTCCCAAAGACCGGTACTTGGATATTCTCCAAGAAATAAGGCAATGCACCAATCGCATCTGCATGCCCGTGGGTCAAGAAGACACCCGCCACACGGTCGGCATTTTCTTCTAAATATGTGAAGTCTGGAATCACTGTATCGATCCCTAATAATTCATTTTCTGGATAACGGACACCGCAATCCAGCACAAATATATCCTCGCCAACTTCAGCAATGTACATGTTCTTTCCGTTTTCGCGTACACCGCCAAGAGGAATGATTTTTATCGTTTCCACTTTTATTCACCTCTTAATTTTTTTCTACTGTATTATTTCCCAAGCATAAGCCGTCCCTATTATTATACAACAAAAATAACAATATTACTTGCAATCAATCGCAAAATCTCGCAACGTTAAGGTTTTTCGTTATCGCAATGACACAAAATAGCGCAATCATTCGCAATAAAACGCAACTAAAGGGTAGTCAAAGGAATTCAAAAATGCGGGCATGCATACATAGATTTTTTAATTTTTTCCATAGTTAAATATTCTGTTCGCTTTACAATAAGAACAAACGTTCGTACAATTCATCTGAGGAGTGAATAAAAATGGTACGTTTTCGTTATGAGTTAGAACCAAAGCGTGACATTCTTTTTATCGATGTAAAAAGTTTTTATGCTTCTGTTGAGTGCGTGAAGCGCGGCTTGAACCCATTGAAAGCTATGCTAGTAGTCATGTCTCAGTCTGACAACACTGGTAATGGGTTAGTGCTTGCAGCTTCCCCTATGGCAAAAAAAGTGTTAGGGATCTCCAATGTAACAAGGAATGATAATATGCCAAATCATCCTCAATTAATTAAGGTCGCTCCAAGAATGAACTTATATATCAAAGAAAATACGAAGGTAAATAATGTTTTCCGAAAGTATGTTGCTGATGAAGATCTACTTATATACTCTATTGATGAATCCATGATTGATGCAACAAAATCTTTAGACCTCTTTGTTCCTGATAAAAACTTGTCTCGAAGCGAAAAACGGCTCCGTTTAGCGGAAATGATTCAAAAAGACATTTATGAAACCACAAGACTTTATGTGACTATCGGTATCGGTGATAATCCATTGCTGGCGAAACTAGCCTTAGACAATGAGTCAAAGCACAATAGATCCCTGATTGCTGAATGGACGTATTCAGATGTTGAGTCTAAAGTTTGGAACATTTCGCCTATTACTGAATTCTGGGGAATAGGGTCTCGCACTAAAAAACATTTAGAGCGGATGGGAATAGAAACCATCAAACAGCTTGCTCAAGCTAATCCCGACCTTTTAAGAAGCCGAATGGGGATTATCGGTGAACAGCTATACCACCATGCAAACGGAATCGACCGTACAATTATTTCCGAGCCGGCCCCAAGAACTAGGGATAAAAGTTATGGTAATAGTCAGGTGCTTAACAGAAACTACTATTTGCAAAACGAAATTGAAATTGTTATCAAAGAGATGGCCGAACAAGTAGCTGCTCGAATTCGAAAACATCAATGTCAAACTTCTTGTATTCACGTGTACATAGGGGTAGCCTATGGAGAAACACAAAATGGTTTCTCACGCCAAATGACAATTCCACCAACAGACAACTCGAAAAAGTTAGTGGAACATTGCCTTTTCTTATTTCGGAAATTTTATAAAGGTCAAGTTGTTCGGCACGTTGGAATTACGTACTCTAAGCTTATCTATACATCTAATGTTCAACTCGATCTATTTGCAGATGCAGAAGACCAAGTCAGGCAACTAAAGTTAGATCGGATTATAGACAAAATACGTGATAAATATGGATTTACCGCTATCGTACATGCCAATAGTAAAATGCAAGGTGCTCGAGCGATTGCTAGGAGTAAATTGGTTGGTGGTCATGCCGGTGGAATGGATGGGATTTCGAACGAAGGGACTGATCAAAATAAATATCATAACCCAGTATGAACAAAAGTACATCGACCTTGAAACTTTTATCAACGAGTTTCCGGACAGCATCTCAGAATCGCAAGAATGTCTGTTTGGTCTAGCTTGTATCGAATTTTATGTAAGTTTAGTTCTGGAAAAACATTCGCTCTCCTTTTATATATCCCCTTATGAAAAATAGCTCAGAAAGCTTCTTTTACCTAATGTAAGCAGATTCATCTTTTGTTACAATTAAAGAAACTAAATGTATAGGAGGTTCCCGATGGTACAAGTTTCGCTAGATAAAGTTTCGGTTTTATGCCGACAAAGAGGAGAAAGTCTTAGTTCAATGGAAAGAAAGCTTGATTTTAGTCCGGGACAAATAAAACGCTGGGGCACGGCTCAAAATGATCCAACACTTGGAAGTCTTTCTCGATTAGCAGATGGATTGGGTGTCACAATAAACGATATAGTTGTCGGTCAAAGACATTCAAAATACAGTTTAGAGGAAAGACAACTGTCTTTTTATCAGGAACTATACAAAACTTATCAAGCTTTCAAAGCCCAAGACTTGGAAAATCCTTTACAATTAGCAATTTCAAGTGTTGCAATAGGGAAATATCTGGATTTAGATGAACACGAAGGCGTGATGATTCCTGTGTGGTTAAAATTACTTAATATTGGGGAAAGAGATCATGAAAGACAGTTGAGACAAGAAGACAAAAGATATGGTGCCCCACAAGCAAGACCAAAATTTTAATCAACAAAAAAGCCCTCCTACTCGATTCTGAGTAAGAGGGCTTGAAATTTAAAATCCCGTAGTATAAATTAGTAAAAAAATAACATGGACGATATTCTAAACAATTATATCCATGGCTATTGAATAATGTTAAGATAAAAAGCGAAGAGTACTAGAAGCATAGTCTAAAGGCTTCCCCAAGATAACTTCCCCAAGTTTTTCTGCTCTAGTACTCTTCTATAATTAATGCATGTTGCATAATAACCCTACTTTAAAAACAAACGGTTTACAAGCTTTTTCTGATAAAACGATTAATATTTAATTAAATACGGAACTTATTTTATATTATTTGCAAAATTATGTACCCCCGCCTACTAAATTAAGGCGGGTTTAATATTTTTCGAGTTAAAACGGGGAACGTCCAGCATTTAGATCACGCTGAATTGCCATCACTAACTGGCTTTGCGGCGCACTGATAAATCCGTCGACAGTGGTGCCTTTAGCACGCTGCATCGCCCGAATCGTTTGTTCTCCACACAATCCATCGATTTTCCCAGTGTATAATCCTCTTGCAGCAAGTTTCCGTTGGACATCTCGAATAAGGTTCGATCCGATCAATGTGGTATCGAAAACAGCCGCATGGATGTTTTGATTCTGAGCTTGTCGCCATTGATGACTGATACGTCCGTCTTGAATCTGCATTTTTGTCACTACCTGCCAGCGTCTAGCTGTCAACGGTCCGAGCGATCCATCCTCAGCAAGCTTTTCTGGCTGGGCTGGCGTCGGTGTTGGTTTTGGTGTAGGGCTAGGAGTTGGCTGTGGTGTAGGTTTTTCTACTGCGCTACCTCCCCCATTACTTGATCCGCCTCCAGCAGTTGAGTATCCCATGACCTTCAATGCTGCGTTAACTGCATCAACCATTTTTTCACTCAAAATATCCATGTCACGCTTGTTATCAATAAAGCCCCATTCAATCAGCACCGCAGTACCAACCGATGCTCGGATCACATAAAGTGACGTGGTAGCTTTCGCCCCTCTGTTTACCCATCCAGTTACTTTACAAACTTCATCGCAGATCGCTTGCGCTAGTTTTCGAGCTGTTTCGTTTCCAGCGAAGTACCAAACTTCAAATCCGTTCGCTTGTCCGTTGAATGCATTTAAGTGGTGGCTTACATGATAACTCTTGCCAACTCGATTCATTCGATCGACGATATTAACAAGGTTAGCATTCGCAGTAGTCCCAGCATCATCCGTACAGTCAACCGCCTTAGTCACTTTGATAAATTTTTCGTGAATTGTTTGTGCAACTTCATGCTCTCTTAATCCGTTGCCGGCAGCCCCCGGTGTGCGGGCATTATGACCACGGTGTGAGGTTGAGTTATTATATTTTGTCATTTCTTATTCCTCCATCCCTACATAATAAAAATCATCGATCTTCTCTGTTGGATCATCTGTCTTTTCACGTTGTTTGAGCTCAAATTTAAATGAAACGGGTTTGTTTTCTTTGGTGAAAGGCGCAATTAATTGGTAAATGGTACCGCCGGTATGGTGCATAGTGTGTGCCGCATCTTCTACCGGATCTACTTCCTTCACAATTTCTGGTGTTGCTACTGCCTCAAAATCTTTGATAAACTGCTCTTTGTTTCTCATAATTTTTTCCTCCTAATTTTTTAAGCTTTAATAGCTTTGTTTTCCCACTTTTTATATGCATCAAAGTAGTACTCGTTTTTATCACCGTTGTATGTGATTTCGTAGTACATCCCGTCAAGTAGTTTTGTACTCAGCAATGCCTTATTGTTTTGTAATGCTTTCACTTGCCATACAACAAAAACATCATCAGCTGTAATCTCTTTCTGATCACTTTTATCCAAATGACCATTCGTATAACTAGCTACTAACTCTCGACACTTATCACTAAATTTTTTCTCATCCATGTTTATTCCTCCTAAATTTTGATATAGAAAAAGATCAGCCCTTCGACTGATCTTGATTCCCATAGATTTTATTTTCTGTTTCTGACTGACCATCGCCATAGTCTGGTGGATCATCGCTATGAATCAAGTGATCACCTTGGATCACAAATTGATGACCTAGCACAGCCGCACCTGTAACTAATACTGCCTGTACGATGTGTTCTGCCGTGTAGCCACCTAATAAAACAGGCGTAAAGATTAAACTAATTGCCAGCAATAAAAAAGGAATCCATTCGGTTCTTAGGATCCCTGCATGCTTAACAAAATACCCGATGATCCATAATGCAAGGATCATCACAAGCCCTTCTTCGATGATAAACTGTGTAATGCTCATTTTCTTCCTCCAATCATGTTAAATAGCGTTTTAATCTGCTCTTTTATGGTTGCTAACTCTTTTCCGAATTCTGATTGCTTGTCTTGAATATCCTTAAGCGACCCATTTAAACCATCAATTGATTTGTTTAAAGCTTTAAGTGTCTTCCTCATATCTGCGAAAGCACTGTAATACTTCGTAAAACCAAAGATTATAGTGCCTGCTAAAGAAGCGATCGCGATCCATTCTGTTACTGTTAGTGCGTCCATCCTATCACCTACCTAGTTCAATTCTTCGATTGGGTTTTCTAGTTCGTGGTTCTCCTCTAATTCGTCGATCACATCATGGACCACTTCCTCAAATTCGCTGTCATCTTTTGCATCGACGACCATCATATTCACATCGTCCATCCGCAGCTGGTGCTCTTCTAACTCACTTACGGCCTTATGCCAATGCTCTCGGACATATTCCGTAAAGGCACCTTGCTTATGTGATTGTCTAAGCTCAGTTAAAAATTTTTTCACGTCCAACTTTATCCACCTACCTTATAGCCAATATTCGTAGTTAACCAAGAGCCGATTGGTGCATCATGCATCCCAACTTGACTATGCCCACTGTATCTTGATACAGTGACTTCTCCATTTGTTTCTACGTGTAACAGGTACTTTGCAGAGCCACTGCCTTGCATTAACCCCCGTTCTTGTCGATCAGGACGATACCCTACCGGGAGAGTACACATAACATACGCAGGTGAATTTGCTGGTATAACAACTGTATTTGTTATTGCTCCATGCAGGGTAATCCAGTCTTCTTGTCTTTCCACGGCGCAATAGTTTGTTGATGCAGGATCTGCATTATAGGTCATGAATCCTGCCGCAAACGCTGGTGCTATACGAGGCAGTGAGTTATCTTTTTCTAATCGCTCAATGCGCGCTGTCGTGATGTCTGTGTTGGCTTCGTAGATATGCAGTTCTCTGATTCTTAGAACAGTTGCCGGCTCAAGCCAAATTGAGAATGCAGCAAAAGTGGTTAGCTTGATTGTTCCTTGGATCCAAACCGGGGAGGTATTTTGCAGTTCAAATTTAATGTTTTCACCATTTACTGCACCAACCTCGATTTGTTTTCTAACAGATGCCTGATCTGTATTTACAAACATCGCTACATTATAAGACCTTCCTATCGCTAGGCTCAGTGGCGGAGTTGCCCAATAAACTCTCCCTTTTGTTACGGTTGTATTGTTCAAAACGACACCATTTGCATCATACGTCATTGCAAAGTTTCCTTCGTTAAACGGACGTGGTTCTCGTTTTTGAAAATCTGGGTCAGGGAACTGATTTGTAAGATTTATTGTGTTCTCTTCTAGCGTTTGCACTTTTTGTTGAGTTATTTCGAATTCTTTTTGATCTGCTTTATCGCTCGGTGCCGGAAACCACCCTAAGTAACGATTACCTTCCACAAGTACAAATTCTTTGATACGGATAGTACAAGAGATACTTGCTTGTATCGCTATTGTTGGCTGTGCTGGAATTACCCAAGTCCCCGGACGTGTAGTGCCTGTTGCTGTAATAAGCTGCCATTCGCCTACTTTTGTAAAATCAACATATCCAACTGGTGCATCTTGCATTGTTCCATCATTAGTCCTAAGAAAAACACCTGTCCCATGTCCGGTTGCTCCCGCTGATACTGATTCGACATATACCATCAACCCAATATTGTATTGTGTAGACTGCTTTATTCCATCTAAATTTATAGAAATTGTTGATCTGACTTCGTTAACGCCTTTGGATATTGTTGTGTACTCTCCATTTGATGTGATACTTGTAAATGACGAAGTGATCCATCCGTCTAAACCATTGTAAAACGAGCTTCTTGGTAATAAGTTTCTTGCACTTATATTCAAATCGCTTTTCAAAGCCAGTTCCGCCGGGTTTGGCATCCAGTCTCCACCCACATTACCTAGGCCAAAAGAGACATTTCGTACAGTAGGAACGCGTCCAGTGTCATATACTCCGAAAAAGGCTAACAATGATCGTGTTTCGGTTTCGAAACTCCCGGACTTTTTAGGTTTAAAAGTAATGCTAAATCTTTGATATTCATTCGTCGCATGCAAGAAATGTTGACCCATATCGTATCTGGCACCACTGCCGTTCTGACAATAAACCCTAATTTCACCAGCGATTGCCGATTTAAGATCAAACGAAACTGTGTATTCTCTATCCATGCCGTACTCATTGATTAGCGGGGCGAGGTCCCAAGAAGGGTGATTCAAAAATTCACTCCTACTATTTTGCTCAATGTGAGAATCAATCAAATAGTTACGAGTTGCAACTGAGATATTACTCAGCAATGCCTCGATTTCATTTTTTACAGTGGTCAGTCGATTCTCCAGCTGAATGACCATCTGCTTAATTCCTGCAATCTCACTGTCGAGTGAAGTAAACTTGTTTTGTGCATCTTGCAAAAAGCGATTGATTTGCGCCTCAAGATCAGCAATCTTTTTGTTAACTTCTGCTTGTGCTTCGGTTGTCATAGCGGAGACGATACTTCTTACTTCTGCGATTTTTTCGGAAATTTCGTGGAATCCGTCATAGTAAAATTGATCTGCCCCACCCGTCATGTCGTCGATTGGGCTTCGTTCAATATGGAAAAGAAATCGACCAGCTGTATCTAGTTGCTGATCGTTTGGCGGTTTGATGTAAATGCTTCCGTCCACTCGTCCTTGATGGCCAAGGATATTATTTTTAAGGATGATTGACACAAGTCCTTCTGCAGCATCCTCGATCTCCGCATGATATACGTGTCGGAAGCGTCCCATGTCGCTTGTCTCTGATCCACCTTCTAGACAGATTGGAATGACGGTGCCGTTTGATAATGGCTGTGGTGCGCCGTCTTTTTCAAGCTTAAATAGTAGCTTTGCTGTCCCTCGATCATGCGAGAAAAATACAACCTTGGTACTGATTGGATCCACACGTTCTGCTTGGATTCTGATCAAGGATTCATTTTTCTTGAATAACGCATTCTCTGTCTCAACTTTGATCGTTACAACTGCACGTGCAATTTCATTATTGCCCGAGTCATATCCGACTAATTCTACTTTGTCATGTCGCTTGATACGATCCGGACCAACATAATAAGTGAAGAATCCGTTGTTGAATGTTCCGCCCCAGGACACGTGCTGATCGTTGATAAATAATCGACCTCGAACAACAGCGCCTGAATACTGACCCGTTAACTCCGATTGACCGATTGAAAAAGTGTCCGGAAACAAACGAGGAATAGTTGATTTTTCTGTCATGAGAATATTTGCCCCCCTAGCGATCGTTGTTCCATTGTAGTTCCTGTGATCGACGCTGCGGTGTCTCGGAAAATGATTGCCCCTCGTGCCCCACATATAACCGTATTGTTATTCCCGGCCACATCTCCAGACAGACGAGTCATTGCTGTAAATTCGGCACGTATCACCATACGTTGATGACTTGCCCATGAGGTGTACACGTTACCCGAGCAACCACTAAAATGAAACGTATTGTAAGAATCGTGTGCGAGTGTCGAAGCCGTTGCCCGACAATTATCAATAGCGCCATAAGATACTCGATCAAATCGGATGAAGTAGCCCGGCGAGTTTGCGATATCCGTAGACTGAATACCTCTTACACGGCAATACGTACTGCAATCAATGAACTGGATCGATCGAATAAAACAACTTAAGTTCCCAGTTAGTGCGCTAACAGATGAGTTATTTTCTGCCACGATTTCAATATTATCTGCCTTAAAACCTCGAACGGTAACATCTTCCAGATATGCCCCGCTTCCAATCCGTATATTAAAGCGCGTGGTCGATAGCAGTGGTAAACTGTTGACGGCTGCTTGAACTGTTAAGAACGGTTTTCGTTCCGTTCCGTCGCCTGTTGTGTCGTTCCCATCTTTAGAGACGTAAATTACTTGGGTTCCGCCAGATCCACCGTAAAGCATCTGGATCACTTCAAGTAACTGATCATAACCATCGCTTAAATCCTCGATTTTAGATACTAATTCTTGCCTTTCTTGTGCTGACAATTCCTCTCCGGCGATTAATCGCTCTTGTAGCGTTAAAAATGTATCCCCTCGCCAGTTGACACGTGCGTCGATCACCTCATTCGGTGAGTTGCCGCCTGCTTTTAGTACTGTATTGCTGATTCTTGACTCAAGATATTTATCTTTCTGATCGAGACGATCAAACTCTCGATTGGCTAGGTCTACATTGTCATTGATCGTATCCCTAAATCTACGGTCTAAATGAATACCGATCTTTTTTAGTAACTCCAAATCAGATCAACCTCCTTTGAATTAATTTTGCTAAAATACTCGTCATGGTCTTTTTTGTGTTTGATAAAATAATTTCCGGCGGTTTATTAGGGATTGCCGGGTACTTTTTGTAACCGACGACCTGGATATAAGTATTTACATTAAGCGGCTCATAGATAAACGGCACAAAATCACCTTTGTTGATTTCAGTAGCCCACTTTAACGTGACAACTCCTGTGATTGCTGGTTGATCTTGCAATTCACGAATCAATCGCTCGCGCATATTAGCAGCAACTTGATAGCGCTCATCTCGGACCGGTTGTTGTATTCTGATTCCCCATTTTGCCGATTCCGGGCTAGTGTACGTGATTGGTGCAAAATATTCACGATCATCGTCATCGGTACCACCAAAGCCTCTTATTTGTGTGCGCAATGATAAAGTATCAATATCAAATCGAACTTCGCCGGTGTTGTGCTTGTAACGTATTTGCTGCTCCGTTTGCTGGCCATAACTGCCTGCCGGATAAAATGTTAGCCTCCGGTTATCAGGGATCACTACTGCTCCAAAATCGGATAAAAGCTTGTTGATCAATCCTAAGTAGCTATCATCACCAAAGTTCTCAACGTCGCGACTACCAAGCGTATTGTGCGGATCAACTAGATCCCAACTAAACCCTCGATTTCCAGCTGCAAAGATATGAGCCAACAATTGCCGCATAGTGCGCCGACCGGTTACTGTTTCGTATTGATAGCCCTCAGCGATCGAGTAATAGACGTGTGTTGCGACGACTGTTTTATACAATGAGCTACCTTCACCGCTGTCCGATAACTGCTTGATAATAAATTCCTGACCTCGATAAAAAATCGAGCTTTCGTGCGCTACGAGATCAAAAGAGACTTTGTTGCGCTCATTCAATCGGATTGTCAAAGACAACTCCCAAGTCTCGCTCTCTTGCCAATTTTCAAAAAAAGAGTGCTTGTCATAATCGATAAGCAACTCCTCTTGCGTTTGTTCATAATTTCGAATGATTAAATCTGTCATGATCTCACCTACTTATACAAAAAGCGGAAATCCCACTCAGAACGTACACGACTAATATTTTGAATCTCTATGTCATTCTCCCCTGGGACAAGTGTGATTAATCCGTGATTTGTATCGATGCCTCGATTAACACCATTTCGCCGAGGATAAACGCCATCAATCTCTACCCAATCGCCACGGTTAGTACTAAAATTCGGGTGATAGATAAAGCGCTCGCCGGTCGTGCGGTTAAATATCGTCATCTGTCCGTCACTTTCACCTTCAACTCTGATTCTCAAATCATGTTCACGAGGATCAATAGTAAAGTCGCCAGCATTAAAAATGACAAAGCGGCTCGTGTTATGAATATACTTATAATCTTCTGATGCCAAACCTTGCGAAACTTGCCATTCTAAGCACACACTGTTGCCATCTAATGTTTTCATCAAAGATTCGCCATGCCCTCGATAGCAATAAAAGTTGATTGTCCCATTAACGAAACGACTTGTTACTTGCTCATAATCGATCGCTACTCGTACACGGTATCTTTTCCCTGGCTCATTTGGATTGATTAAATACATCAGCTGCTTATCGATCAAAAAGTGTTGAAACTCAGTTGTAAAAAGGGCAGCCTCTTGATAGGAGTCCACACTTATCGCAAAATTTGTTGTAAAGAGAAATCCGTTAAACCGTTCATTGCTGATCTGATTGCCGTCCGATCCTTCGAATTGCACAAAGGATTGTTCAAGATCCGGCGCTTCTCTTTTCAAACCGGAAAACTTGATGCCCGAAAAATACTCCCGCAAAGAATACCGTTCACCACCTTTGATAATCAAGACATCTGATCCCATTAAATTCCCCCTAATCCTTTATTGGCTAATAAACGATCAAAGATGACCGCATTGTGCCGATCAGCAACAGAAGCAATCTCTCCCTCTGTGATCATAAACTCTTTTCTAGCGATCACTTCCAACAGCTTGATGATTCGCTTCAAGTCTGGAAATGTCCTCTCGGACCGGCTAGTAGTTACATTATCCGGTTGCGCATTTGTGGTCCAATCACTGATTCTGCTTAATGCCGTATCATCAAAACTAGTACCTTGCTCGTAACGAGGCAAAGTTTCCATCATTTTCGAGATAGACGGCCATATTTTTGTTCCTCGCGGCAAATCATAAAGCGTCCAATCCGGAGGAGAAATCCCAAAATCACCTTGTGGAGTAAGGAACGGCTCCGCTTTGCCACCATCGCCCAACCAAACCGGACCACCCTGAAAGTATGGATCACCTGTTGCTTTTCCGGGGAGTGTAGGACCGATAAACTCTGCTTTTACTGTCCTTGTTGTCGTTGTTGGTAGTTCAAAAAATCTTTGCCAAGCGCTGACTGCGTTTCCGAAAGGTCCACTCGCATGGTCTTCCCCACGAGCAACTTTTGTTTGCGGAATGACACTGCGATTATAATCATTGATCGATGTAGTGGCTCTGCTGACTTTGTTTAATACATCCGCATTATCACCAAACAAGGTTTTTAAGTTTGGCAATACGCTACGATTATAAGTTTCAATCGAAATCGTACCATCCCGCACCTTCGCCAAAATATCCTCGTTGTTACCAAGCATCAATTTGACCTCAGTCGGTAGTGCATTCCACGCGTTAAACGATGCCTCTGACGCTGTGACTTTATCGAGCAGGTCCTGATTGTTAGCCAAAATTTCTTTTACACTCGTTGGCATGGCATTCCATTCTTCTAAAGCAGTTTCCGAAGTGGCAAGTACAGACAAAAAGTTGTAGTTGTCTCCTAAAAGCTCCTTGGTGTCATCCGGAATGCTTTTCCAGCGTTCGTAGGCTTCTTCTGATTCAGCTAATTTACTAAGCAGCTGAAAGTTTTCAGCGTTTAGTTGTTTGATTTCTGGCTCAAATGCTTCCCACAAACCTAGATCAAGCAATGTTTCTGCCATGACCTCCGGTGTGTTTGAATACAAGAAAGCCGTCTTTGCTTCTAAAGACATTTCTTGCCAAACCCCGGCGGAATCTAAAGCCTCATACATTGTTATTGAAAACTCATCCTGCAAGATCGCTTGCTTGTCACCCCAAGCCATGCCTTCCCACCAGCCATTGGCAACCGCCGCCTCACCAATCACTCTTTTAGCGTTAGAATCTAGATCCGCATCATGCACGAGCAGCTTCAAATCGTTCCATGTTTGCGCATCTTTAGTTGCTTCTATGACGACTTCATTCACGTTCGATTTGACTTCACCGGTTTTCTCATCCAACACAAGATCATTCCATGTTTGCGCTGCACTCCCTAAACTACTATTTAGCTCATCTGCCATCCATGCAGTTTTCTCGGCATTTCTTGTTGCATTGATCGCCAGCTGACGGCTCATGTTTTCTGCGTTCTCAATGATTTGCTTGTTATTTGCAATCATATGCTGACTTGCTTCACTTGTAGCGTTGATCAGTTGCCCATTTGCCAAATACACTTCATTGATCAATTCCGGATATTTTGACGTAATGGCAGCCATTTGCGCGTCAAATCCATCAATCGTTGTCTGATTGATCTCATCCCAAGCGCCAAGAAACTTCTGCGCAAACTCACCTTCTAGGCTATACCCCAAGGCTTCCAAGTTGCGCTCCATGTCTTTTCTTAACTCAGTTGAATTTTCTGCAGCTGCTCGACGTTGTTCGCCTAAAGCTTGTAGCCATGATTTAGATTGTTCTTTTGTAGCATTATCAACATCAGCGTTCATCGCATCAAGTATTCTTGATTTCTCATTAGCCGATATATCAAGTGTTTCAACGTAAGCTCGAGTTGTGTCCCTAGCTAAATCTTGAATAATCTTGCTTTCTGCAACACTCAGGTCACGGTCGTGCTTGGCAGCGGTAGCTTTAATTTCACTAATCCGCTGAGTGTTTTGTTGTACGATCTCCAACGCATTTTCGGCGGCTTCGATCTCTCCCTCGACCATGCTTCGCATTGCAGCATCGAACGCTTCCGGAAGCTCGTCCAGCAATCCTTTCAACCCTTCGATTTTACGAGAAAGCGAATCCTCAATCGTCCGTCCGATTGATTCCACACTTTCAACCATTCTTGCAGAATCAACTTCGAATCCTTGTGCCATCATCCCAAATTGTCCAGCTGCTGCCTCAGTATCATTTTTTACCGAGGATAGTGTTTCGTGTGTTACCGCGCCAACGTCCGTCCCCCATTCGCGAGTTCGGCTCGCCGAAGCGATTGCCTCTTTCCCCCACGTTTGATAGGCGATCGCACCCACGCCAAGTGCTGCGACCGTTAAACCTAACGGAGATGTCACAATACCAAGCGCTTTAGCAAAAAGTCCGGTTCCGCCTTTAGCGCCTAAAATAGACGTCGTAAACCAATTTGATTTATCTGTTGCATCCACGACTTGCGAAGCTAACTGTACCGTACCATCGCCAGCAACAGTCAATGCCGTTTTTTTCGCTTTCAAAGTACCGGATAGTTCGCCGATTTTTTTAGCAAATGATCCGACTGACGAAATCCCTCCGCCAATCGTGCCTAAGAAAGATCCTGTCGCTGTAACAGCCGGTCCGATCGCTGCAGTGTATAACAATGTTTTTACGATTGATTCTTGTGTTTCCGGGCTAAGTTCAGTAAAACTTTTCGCTAGATCTGCCAATGTGTTGATTAATGGTTTAGATGCATTGACCGCACTTCCTAATGCATCAAGAAACGGTCCGCCCATATCAATCGCAACATCTTTCAGTTGATTTTTTACAACGCCCAACTTATGAGCTACGGTTTCCTGCCGAATCGCGTATTCATCGGACAATGCAGTACCTTCGTTAAACGCGTCATTCCCCATGCGTATCGCATCGCCAAATAGCTCTGAAGCGTTCGCACCACGAAGCAATGCATCACGCAACCGAACCTCGCTGATCCCCATATCGTCTAACACTTTAATCGTAGAGCTTCCTTGCTCCTCAGCTTTTGATAAGCCAACGACAAATTCCATGATTGCCTCTGCCGGATTTTCTTTAAAGAGATTTGCAAACTGATCGCTAGTCATGCCGGCAACTTCCGCAAATTCTTCCAAACTCGTTTTGGAGTTATCCGCTTCTTTGTACATCTTTCTCAACTCGGCAGATGTAAAGCCCATTTCATTTGCCACTGAGGTTAGCTCTTTACCGCCGTTTCTTACTGCTAGCGTCAATCGTTCCCAGGAGACGCCTTGGTCTTCAGCATGTGCTTTTAGTTCATCAAAGGCACCTATTCCGGTTTCTGTCGCCAGCTGCATTTCGATCATAACTTTCGAAAAGGCTGTACCGCCGGCTTGTGCTTCAATTCCGACACTAGATAGAGCAGCCGCAAAACCAAGAATTTCGCCCTCAGTCATACCAACCTGCGCCCCGGCAGCGGCAAGGTTCATTGCTAAGTTCCCAATTTCTGCCTCAGTTGCAGCAAAATTATTCCCTAATTCGACCAGGGACGATCCAAGATTTCTAAACTCTGTCTGCGGCATATTCGTGATATTCGCCAATCGTGCTAAGGCAACAGCGGCATCTTCCGCACTAAAGACAGTCGTTTCGCCTAACATGATCATGGTTTCGGTAAAATCAACAACGTTTTGTGTTTCGATCCCTAACTGTCCAGCTGCCTCAGCAACCCCCGCAATTTTTGAATGACTTGAGTGGTATGTACTTGTTAGCTCACGCAAGCCTGCTTCCAACTCATCATAGGAGTAGACGACCTTTCCATTGCTATCGACTACCTCGTCGTTCGTTTTCATAACACTAGCAAAGTCCGTCTCCCAGTCCATCGCTGCTTTCGTCACAAGACCAACGCCGGCCATGATCGGCGCTGTGACACCGAGGGAATACTTTTTCCCGAAATCAGTCATGCCATCGCCGACCGCTGATACTTTTCCGCCGAATTGCATCAATGCATCGCCGCTTTTAGTCCAGTTTGATTCACTGATTGCGATCTGCCGACCAAGCTCGTTATGCTGATTTGTCAGACGTTCAAGCTCTGCGACCGTCTTATTGACGGCAGCCTCAGCACTTAATAGCTGCGTTTTTTGATCAGCTGTGGCACTGTTGACATCACCGATGCTTTGCGTTAAGCCGTCATATTTTTCACGTTGTTTTGCTAGTTGGGCCGTATAATTTTCAATCGCTTTTCCGGTCAAGTTATACTGCGCTTTTTGATTATTGATATTTTTTGAATTATTGCTCCACGCCGTTTCTTGCACTTTCATCGCGCTGTTGATTGCCCGCATTTGTGTTTCTAAAACACGCGCGGACTGCTGAAAAGGATCAACGTTTAGACTAGCTGTTGCGACTAAATTTCCGATATTCGTTGACAAGGTTTCGCCTCCTTCCTACATAAGCATCGCCAAGAAATCCTCAGTTAATTCTTGTGTTGGTTCTTGTTCGCTAAACAATTCGTTGAAAATGTCTAAATCCTCAAGCGTCATGTTCAAAACTTCCGGCAATTTATAACCGTTTTGCAACAATGACTGCATGATTTTTTTTAGTGATTGCAACGCCTCTGTTGGGCTTACTGCTTTTTTTCTTCTTTTCCGGTCCCTTTTTCATCAATTCTGCCGCCAAGCGCTAAAAGCAAAATATCCTCAATTACTGATCGATTTTTCATATCGAGACCATCTAGTAACTGATCAGCAGAAAATTGATTGCCGAAAATTTTTGCTATCGTTTCCGCTAAATGCTCTTGCAAGACTTCAAACTCTCCCGGGTCTTTTAACTTTTCGGGATCTTTGTAATAGTTGTCTCTCACAACTTGATGCTGCATCGCGTATATGTTTTCTTTCAAAGTAAACCGTTGTTTACTGTATTTTTTTTCTTCACCGTTGATAAGTAACACTAATTCGATCATTGTGATTCCTCCTTAGATAAAAAAGAGAGGGGATTTCCCTCTCTAGGCTTGCGGAATTTGAATCCCACGAAATACTTTTTGTCGGAACTTAGCTAAATCAAAATCTGGGCTGTCTGCACGAGCAATAATGTGTGTAATTCCATCATTTCGCGGCTCAAAGTTACCAGTGACTGAATCAGGTTGACCGGTCGGTGTCTCCGCCCGTGTATTCAAATCAACCCCACCAGGCATAAATTTCCCTTTTACTAAGCCGAACCATACAAACTGCCCCGTATTAAGCCGTGAACGGAAAATGTGTGCCGTATAAGGAATGATCATGTCCGTCGAATAAATCTCCATGCCGTCTTCCAGGTCGATTCCATGTAAAACCGCCTTGTGTTCGGACTTGATATCCGCATTACCGATCGTCAAAGCTAATCCAGAAATCCCTCCATCTAAGATCGCCCAAAGGCCGTCATCTGCTTGAAAAGTACCTGTATTAAAAGTTAAAGCCAGCTGTGCTGACGTTAGCCCGGGGATTCGTGTGGGTTCACCGATCACACGATCCGTTTCGTCTAACTTCGCTACTTCCCAGTTGTCTAAACCGATTTTCACGGTATTCGTTGTTTCTGCCATTTCGTTATTCCTCCTCATTGTTTTTCCAATCAAAAAACCGATATTTTCTGTTGTTAATCAACAGATCAATATCGGTATCTTGGTATCTAGGATTTTCATTTGCTGTATAATGTGTAAACTCATTGCTTTTCAGCACGTGATCAATGCATCGCTTGATTTGATATGCCTCAGTGTCCGTGTGACACCAAAACGAAATCAGGACCCTTTGTTCTTCTGATAGTGCCGCATCATCAAAGTAGGACCCGTCACTTTCAAAAATCGGACTTATCCGGAGAAACGGCGCATGCTCCTTCTTACAAAATAGCGGCGGTATCTCATGTTTCCAGATTCCGTTTTCTCCATCCTCAAAAGGCTCTAAACGCAAATTTTCCAGAAGCTGTATTAAACCAGACGATCCGCTTAAAAGTTGATACACTCTCGTTTCAATATTCATAGCTTCAACCCTTCTTTGATCTTATCTGCATAAATTTGTTGCGCGACTGGTGTAGCTTGCGCGATCGTTTGCTCTTTAAAATTCTGTGCCGCTTGATAAACTGTGCCAGTATCCGGATACTTGACCCGCCAGCCAGCTCTTTTGCCGTAACCAATGTCTTTCTCGATTTGACCTTGCGCTCCACCCTTAAAACCGCTAGTTGCCACATCCCCTTGCATCTCGCCGCCGTCAACAGGCGTATTGACTTCTAAAATTTGTGCTGTCTTGTCCGCAACTTCTGTGACAGCTTCCCGTGCAACCCGCTTATTTTGGACCTGCAACTTGTGGATGTTGGCCAGGATCTCGTCTAGTCCTTCCGGCATTACTTAACCACCTCCACCGTGATCATCAGCATATCTTTCGATTGCCAATCCTCTTCTATATCAATGATTCGATACACACGATCACGCCACTTGATATACTTTTCGTCTTCGATTTCTTTGCGAAAACGAATATAAAAAGTTCGCTTGTTGCGTCTTTTTTTCAGTTCATCGATCTTGTCCGTCGATCGATCGCGGAATTCTTTTGTCGTTGCTTTCGCTACTTCTGCCCAACAAAAAAAGCGCTCTTTCTCTTTTTTGATAAGATCGCCGTTTTGGTCCTTTTCTTTTTTGTATTCAATGAAAAAGATTCGCTCATTCAAGTTACGAGTGAACATCCTCCATCACTCCCTTTGCGCGTAACTGGTGAATAATGTTTACGACACCATTCGCCATTTCGTGACGAAATGTATCAGCCGATACGCCTCGATGCTCGTACTCTTCTTTTGCTTGCTTTTTGACTGCTAAGTGAAAGCGAGGATCACACCAAAAGTCACACAAAGAAAGCTTTGAACTGATCGCATCCAGGACTTGCAACGCCACCGCATCTAGGAACTCCTTGATCAGCTCATCCTCGTAATGATGGTCCACTTTCAGGTAATTTTTGATTTGATCAAACTCTTCGCCTTTCAAAAGAGCAGAGTAGCTTGTACTATTCTTCATCTTTCTTTTTCTTCTTTGGCGCTGCTTTCTTTTTCTTTGGTTTGTCAGTCGGAGAATCTTCTTTCGAATCTTCCAATACTGTTTCTTGTTCTTTCTCTTCTTCTTGATCCGGAGGCGGGGTCATATCAACGACCACGACCTCCTCAACAATATCCTCCACAATTTCAATGTGTTCAGGGTATTTTTTGAATCGTTTGCTGTAATTCTTTTCTTTCGCAACTTTGTCATCGATTTTATAAACCGTTCGAGAGGGGCCATAGGTCTTCACTTTGCCCTCAATATCTAACTTGATTGTATTTCTCACACGAATTTTCATTGATCAGCACCTCCAGAAATTTCTGGTGTTTCATAACTCAAGAAGTAACCCGCTTTTTCATCCGCAATTTGAACATCAAAGCGCAATACTGCTTGCAAATATTGTCCGTGAATATCATGATTCGCCCAGCGGACAGCTAACTGTTTTCGATCAGCAAAAAGAATTCCGCGACGAGGATCTCCTAAGAATGCATTTGCTTGACCTGCTTCTCCTAGAAGTTCATCCCCTACCACAAAAATCGGATGGCCGCCAAATGTTTTACCAGAGGCTGATAGAATGCTATCTTGCAGCAAGTACCGTCCGTTACCGTCTTTGACTGTATCTAAGAAATTATAGAACGACTGAGAGGCAACAAAAACTTTGCGATAAGCGGGATCAAGTTCTACATTGTAAATCTTTTTGATATCATCCAGTCCGCTTACCGTTTTTTTCGGGAACTTTTTAAATACTTCGCTCATTGCATAATTCGTAGTATTTAAAGAAATCTCAGCGTTGTTTTCGGCAACAAGATTTACCAGGTCTACATCTGCATCATCGATTGATTCCTGGGACAACGGAATCGCCCCACGATAAGTAACTACTTCCCAATCCACATGATCAAATTCTGGCTTCGCCAAGTTTGGATTTTTATCAAGTTCTTCAACTGAAAACATGCGTGTAGTTGCACGTTTTAAGATAGGATATTTTCCAGAACCTTTTTTCGCTTTATGAATGCGGGCAAATAATTTTAAGTTAACGACTGTATGAATCTCACGTTCCGGAACGTATGAAACTTCCTCAGAAGTTACTGGCTTAGTATCTTCTTTGATAATTCCGTCAACAGTAGGATCAAGCGCTCGCCAAAATTTCTCAGGTACAAGTGCTTCATTATTAGCGATCATTGTCAACCCATCGGTTTCGGCCCCTTTTGATCGGATAAATGCATTTAATGCATCTCGATATTCCTGATCTTGAGAGGTGCCTTGCATCCGCCCCTCAACTGGCTTAGAATTGCCCTCTTTCTGATCTTCATAAAGTGCCAAAGTTTCCCGCAGTTCTACGAGTTCCGCTTTTGCAGCATCGCGTTCCGCTTTTTTTGCTTTTGCTTCTTTGATGTTTTCTTCTCCGGCATCATCTTGTAGAAGCGAGCGGATTTCTGTCGCTAACTGTTTACCCACCGCCTCTTTGGCAGCGATCTTTTCACGCAATTCTTTGATTTTTTCTTCAAACATTTGTTATCCTCCTATTTTTTGGTATAAAAAATAGCCACCTCAAAAATGAGTGACTAGAATTTATAAAGTATTCAACAATTCTTCCTTGTCTAAATCGATCAACATTTGTTCCGCTTCCCGCTTTTGCGGATGATTGCGCAACTCCTCAACAATTTGCTTGCTCCTTGCTCCAACGACTGCCTCTGTGTCCGGATAGGCAGGTGTAGTCACTACTGATACATCGTAAAGTCGATCGATTTTATTGATCAATCGCTCATAGATACCAGTTTCTTTATTTTCTCTCCATTCCTCAGCATCTTCTTCATCAGGAATGCTAAAGGCAAAAGAACATTGATTGATCACACCAGCACGGATATTTTCGAGCAAATCTTTTGATAAAGTCGTATTCGTCGGTTTGATTCGGAATTTTAACCCGATATTATCGACTTCCAGGTCAAGATTCGCCCCTGTTCGCCCTAAGATTTGCGACTGATTATGATTAAACAATGCAACAACATTGCTTGTATCAGCCTCATCTAAGCAGCCTTGCTCCAACTTTTCACGAAAAGGATAATACCAGCCTAGCGTATCAGACCATCGATCGAATTTTAGTGCATAGCCTTCGATCACTTCGACATCATTCTCCAACTTTCTCAATTCCAGTTTCGTTGTCCGCTGGCGGATCTCCGCTTTGTTCGTCATCATCTTCCCCCTTTCGTTTTCGTCTATTCTGCTGATCTATTTGATATTTCTCAGCTAAATCAGACCAAACATAATTTAAACTAAACTTGCGACGTTGCATGTCGGGATCTCCACTTGCAGATATTCCCATCAAATTAAGCGCCTGATCACCTGTCACTAAGCCGCCATTGTACAATCTCATCACGTCCTCTGGCATCAACCCTGTAACGGATCTGGTATCAAAATTAAGGACAAATTTCTTACGCTCCGACTGGTCCAAAAGCTTCATCTGAAATTCAGAAGTGATCGCGTTAAAGTAATACGGCAGATCGTTCAAAATATAGTCGTCATTTAACTGCTTGACGGATTGGTTCGGATTCGTGATTGCTAGTTTGTGTGCCGGAACCCTTAAACACTTCGCAATTTGAGCAGTAGAATAGTTGTTTGAATTGATCAAAGACAAAACATTTGTATCAATCTCAAGCGGCGTATAATCCATCGTCGAATCCATTACGATCGGACTGCCGCCTGTTGCGCCTTCGCGAGAAACTTCAAATTCCTTACGCACCGCTTTCCTTGCTTCTCCGGACAGCTGCGCACCTTGCATTTTCAAAATACCGCTTGAAAAACCATCGCGGAAGAATTTGAGCAAGGTAGAAATACCTGATTCTTGCAAACTAATCTCGTTTCGGAGTGATAGCAACGGCGATCGGCCGTAAACGGTGTCGCTGCTAAAAAACTTCCAGTGAATCACATCCTCCGGTCCACAGCGGATTTCTCTATTCCCTTGCAGCGGATAAAATACATAGGATCGCGAAGTATAATCTTCTCCGGCTTCAATCGTGACCGCAGAAGGCGGATAAAACTCGAATTCTAACGGTTTTTTGCTTATTGGATCACGGAGGATTCTAGAATAAGCATTGCCGCAAAGGATCGCATTGACGGCCATTGCGAACTTCCATGCATGCGCTGTTGCTTCTTTTGTTGATTTCACATTCATTAAATAATTCAAGTTTTCATCTTGACTGATTCCACCGTCTAAGTCCTGTTTCACTAGCGGAAATCTTGAAATATCACCAGCAACAATCGTGACCGCTGTTAGCACATCTGAATTTTTCAATGCACGAATACCTGTGAATGATTGCGACGTTGGTAATTCGTCATACATCAGCGCGTTGATCTGCTCCTCTTTTGATCCTAACGGTTGAAAAAAAGCCACATTATCACCCCCTTTCCAGTATTATTTCTTAACCTAATTCCTTATTTATCAATAATCCAGCTGCCACAAAAGAAATGCCTAAAACGAGCCAGCCTGTAATTATTGAATATAAAAAGGCCGCCACTGCGATAAAGGCAATGCCGACAACTAGAAAAATGGTATGAACATTTGCAAGAAACACATTAAAAAGTTTCCTCATTTGAATCCTCCTAAAAACCGAAATCACCACCAAGAATTTTTTCGTCTGTCCAATACCCTTCGGATTGAAATTCCGTATAACAAACCGCATATGCATCCAACAATGCATCGATTGGATCAATTTTGTTGCTATTCTTGTTTTTATCGATCCTCATTCCGTTGTTATCCGTTTTGGTGATTGCATTATTGATCGCTGCCGTTAACAGCCGATTGCCGCTATGTCGGACTTTCTTGTCAATCACATCATCTCTAAACTGCTTTGTCGGCATGTTCAGGGTTAAGGTGCCTTGACGAATTTCAACTTGCAGCCATTCTGGATGATATTTCTCGATAGACGTCAAAATGTGTCCGTATTGGTGCGGATCGTAAGCAATGCATTGCACATCTAACTCGTTTTCTATGATAAAGTTTTCTAGCCACTCATAAGCTTCGTCATAGTCAATCACACCACTTTCTAAGTCTGTTATTTTGCATTCACCTTTTTGCTGCAAGTCGGTATAATTCAAGCCATCCCTCTTTTCTTTTGTAGCCAATCCGTACTTGGTAGCTACAAAAGAAAAGCTATCAACAAAAAAGTAGTCATCCATGTGGACCGCCCAGGAGATACTAAATAAATCACTTGATCGCCCGACATCCACACCGATCCAAGTCTTCCGACCTGTAATATCAGGCTTTTCAATTTGCGCATTTTTCCAATGTTCAGACGACATATACGATTCTTCGCTGGCTTGCATCCACATATTGAAGTTTTTAACTAAGACTTTAACCGTATTTCCGGTCTCTTTTGCCGTTTTCCATCGCTTCTTTAGATAGTCCATCATCTTATCTTTCAAAGCATCGACTACGAGGATCGGATTACTTTTGATATACATCTCGGGATTTTCTATCTCTTCTAACGATTCTTGCTCTGCAATATAGGCGAATTGCTCATCATCATCCATCTCCCCATTTAAAATGCTTGTCATCCGAGGATATTCCACGGTGTACATCGGCACGTTTAAATTAAAGTTTGCCGTTGAAATGATCAGCGTTAATGGATTGTCTAGCTGACCTTGACCTGATTCGATAAGCTCCATCATTTCATTTGTTTTGCTGGCACCGTACTCATCAAAGACACCAACGTATGGCTCAAATCCATCAATTGCGCCAGTTTCTTTCGATAAATACGTAACGTAAGATTCATCGATCAAATTTTTCAACTCGTCTCGCACGCGCTTTGTCGCCTTTTTGATCTCAGCATGTTTTGCGCGTAATGCATCCAGTTGTTTCCTTGCCATTTCAAAAGCAATTTTGGCTTGGTCTTTCGCGTTTGCGGTACAAAATATCTGTCGAGACATTGCCGGGTTCTTTCCAAAAAGAAACTCGTATAAAACAATCCCAGCAATCAGAATTGTTTTACCATTTTTCCTAGCAACACTGATAAAAGCACGTTTAAAACGGCGTAGTGCTTTATCCTTCTTATGTCTCCAACCATATATATTGCCGATAATAAAGCGTTGAAAATTTGCTAGCGGATAAGTTTTTCCTGTTTTCACATCCGGAAGCATCTCAAGAAAATCGATTGCTTTTTTTGATTCTTGCGGATTATAAACATACTTCCAACTCATTTTCGGAATCTTTAATAGATCGCGAAGGTGACGCATACAGGCATCGTAAACTTTTTTGCATGATTCGATCTCTCGTTCGACTATGAGAACAGCATACGCATACGTATCGTCTTTGTATTGATCAGGTATTTGATTATAGTCAAGCACACATATCCCCTCTCTTTTTATCCGAACTGATCAAATATACTTTTCGGCTTCTCACCTTCTTTGGGCAGGAAGATCCTCATTCTAGAATCAACTGTTAATCCAAGATTGCCAGCGCAACTTTTGATTTGAGAACTAGCCTCAGCCATAATTGATATCGCCGGGTTCTTTTTTGTTTTAATCGGGATTTCCATGATATTTACAACTTCATTCCCATCTTCATCAATGCTTGTTTCTTGGATTTGACCAATCGCATAAATACCATTTTTTTGAACTTCTGATTCGGCTTCTCTATACAATTCGTACCAGGTGCAATAAAGTTCCAGCATCGCTCGATCAAGATTTCTAATCGGCATTTCGTCCAATTCTTGTGATACCCTTTGATACTCATATCGAGCAATTTTCCCTAAGTGCTTTGGTGGTGTATTCTGTAATTTTTTGAAAGGATCGGAAGCCGATTTCTCCGCATTTGTTCTAATTTCTTTCTGATCATTCGTCAAATGAGATTTGTTATTTTTCAAAGGCTTTATTTTCCTTCCAGCCATCGCGATCACCTCCAAAAAAATATTTCAAAAACGGAAAATTGGTCACGGAAGAGGGCAGCGTTGTTTCGTCTCCCACAGACCCCGCCCCGTACAAAAAAAGTGGGGTACTAATCCCCACTTTCAGCCTATATATAAATTTTTCTCCCACTTAATAGAGAATTAATTGTTCATTTTTTCGTTTCTTTTTTTGTTTTTATCGTGTGACAGCTGTCGCACATTGGTTGTGTGTTATTTTTGTCTAGTCGTCTCTCCCAATCGACGCGGATAGGTACAATGTGATCGGCTAGCGTTGCGTCTCCACCACACACGCAGCACACGTAATAGTTTTCATTTAGTACTTGTTTGCTCAAGGTGCGCCACGGCTTCGAGTTGTAGAAACGCATGAGATCGTTTTGGTATTTCCAGCGATCTTTATTGTATGAGCGGAACTCCTCTCTTCTGCTGTCGTGATCAATCAATACTCTTTTCCCATTTACAAAAGATAACTTTTTAGGTTTGCTCATTTGCTCTCACTTCCGCAGCGTGTGCATTAATCATCGCCTTGGCGATTGTAAGCTTACCGTCCTGACCTAGCTCACTAATATCTATGCCGAACTTTTCCCGCAATGCTAATGCATTGTGATCTGCAGTCAAAGACTTTTCTATTAAATAGTAGGCTAGTGCGCAGGCTTCTTTTACTGTTACTCCATACATGATGATGATGGAATTGAATAGATCTGCAATCTGATTCAAATCTTTTTCATTTTTAAGATCTTCTAATTGTTTTAAGAAACTTTCTTTTTCTAACATAGTTTCCCTCCTAAAAAGAAGACGCTACGAATGAAGATAAGGAGTGAACTCAACTCCATTCTATTTTTTATTTGGCGTCTTTCTTATTGGCCTTTAAGAATAAATGAAAGCGATGAGGAGATTAGCCCCCTTTCGGTTTATGAGTTATGTGAGTAGCCCAACAACCATCTCTCTATTCTTTTTGACACTATCATATTATCAAGATAAATGACCGCAATGGGTCGGAAAATGACCGCGAATTGACCGCAAAAGATCGGAAAATGACCGCTTAATTATTAGTCGTCTAAATCCACCAATGGCTCTGTCTCATTTTTGAGGATCAATAACCCGATCGATTTGCAAAATTGAATCAGCCCAGCTTGACTCTCTTCCACTATGGCGGTCTTGCCTAGATATGTTCGTTCTGATATTTCTCTAACTCCTATGCTGTAAACATACCGCAACATGAAAATCTGTCTCCGTCGCTCTGTTCCTCCGTGTTTTAAGGGATTCGCAATCGACAAATACCCTTTTCCAAAAAGTCTGTGTAGTTCTTCGTATTCCGGCATGTATTCCTCACGTTCAATCAAGAAACGTTCTGCATCTCCGTCGTATTCGCGATGAGGAGTGGACGGAATCGGATTAAATGATTGTGTCATTTTAGGCATTCTGTTTTTTCCAACCTTTTCTCGAACGGCTCCGTATTGAATCATAAATGTTTCGAAGTTAAGCTTAGTAGCTTTGAGATCAACCTCACTAGAATTAGGGATACGATATTTCTTTGGATCAAATAGCGCCATAATCTCTGATTCCTCCTACTGTCTGTGTTATAATATACTAGTCAGATATATTTAAGATGGTCGGAGGAATCCGGCTTTTTTTTATTTAACGGACTATTTCCAAATTACTATCAATGTCCGCTGGTACGTTCCCTTTCCATCGATAACTGTTTTTACGAATTAATTCATTGTAAGAATTTGCGGTCTTGTTGGCTCTAATCTTTGCTTGCTGCGCCCAAGAACGTTCCTCATAACTCGGACTCTCTTTATAGGTTTCGTAAACGACAAGATCGTTTTTGTAGTTAGCGATCATCGCACGAGCTGTATCTTCAACTTCCTTGAGCTTATTATAGTTAGTGGCATCGTCTATCTTCTGATCAGCATAATCGATCTTATTTCCAATATAAGTATCTAAGAGGCGGCATCCACTAAGAAGAAATATAAGTGGCAAAACTAACAATATTTTTTTCATATCATTCCCCTTGGATTCTAACCACAGGATTTGCTACTTCAAAAGGTTGATCTGAATATAAATATTCACCATTCCACTCGATATATTTTCCGTCCGGTGTAAAGAAGAATATGCCGGAATCATTTTCCCCATATGCTCCATCAATATCTGGTAACCATCTGTTTCCATCACGATTGCGTGCGCCTTCCCCATAGGTTGGCATTTCATAATATTCAGAATCTGGCGTTAAGTACGAGTTAAGGCTGACTACTTTCCCTTCAACGACATGACTGCCAATAATTGTGCCATGACTGATTAATACAACATATCCTAACGGCATATCAGCAATCGGTACCGTCACCTGTTGCGCTTTTTCGCGTTGTCCATTTATCCAATATGCTCGTCTGATCAAGCTATACCGTTCTAACGAATAGTCAATGTCAGTCGGAGTGGGTTGGTTGGAAACCAGCTTATCTCCAACTGATTTCGTTTGAACTACATCCTGTCTTGATTCAGATGACGTACTTTCTTCACATCCTGTTAATACAATTAGAACTGCTGCCAATAGTAAAATCCCTAAAGTTTTCTTCATTTTTCGTCCTCCAACGCTTTTTTTAATACAATTACCGCGACCATAATAATCATCACGGAAAACACAAAACCTAAAACTGATATTGTTTCCATCCAATCCTCCTTTATAAAATTAGTTAGATACTTTTGAAGTCAATGGACCTTATGCGCTATAATTAACTAATCAGATTGATACTTTCTGAAATAATACGAAGTGGTGATTTTTATGATCGATTATTTTTCTCTTTACAAAACCTGTCTGCAAGTAATTAGTGAAAAGAAGCCTAAACAACTGTTCGATTTTGTTGATTATATGAGCGATGAAAAGGTTGTCACCGATGCCTTGGCATCGGGTACTAATCAAGAGCTTTTAATGCAAGATACTCTTGAAGTTGTAAGGAACTTAGTTGACGATGGGTTAGTACGTGCTACCCCTCTAAGAACAAAAGACGGAGAAGATTATTTTTTCGATGGTCTGACTACTTCGGGCCATTCATACTTGGAAGCGTTAAAATCTCCTGACTTTGTAGCTAGAGCTAAGACATTCCTCAAAGAGGAAGGCATTCCACTAACTCCTCAAGCGGTAACTAAAGCTTTAGCTAATTTATTTCTTTAATTCTTTTGTGACACCTACTCTCGTATAGCTAGGTGTCTTTTGTATTTTTTTGGAATACTGACTAACCGAACAGCGTCATCTGCCCGCTTGGTTCATAGTTACACCACAAAACTTCTTGACGACTAGCTCCTGATTCTGCTTTACTATTAAATTTCAACTTGTACCATCCATCTAGTTTTTCGTTATACATTTCACTTTCGTATCCCGACAAAATGACAGTACCCTCGAAATTGCAAAGAATATCCAATAATTCTAGATGTTCTTTATCCGAAAATTCACAAGCATATAATCTTTTTGATCTTGTATTCATTAAATAAGGAGGGTCAACATAAGCTAGAACATCTTTTCGGTTATACCTGGTTAATAATTTTGTTGCATCCTGCTGCTCAATTTGTACACCTTTTAGTCTAAAAGCTACTTCCTCAACCCTTTCCCAAACACTAGCCCATTCGGCAGCTGTATCCGGTCCGTTAGAGCTGATAATTGACCGCCATCCAGTTTTATCGCTGGTCTTTGCTCCGATCGCCTGCCAGCATCTAACCATAAGTCTTCTCGCATCCTCAACAGGATCATCGCTTGTCTCATAACTATTTAAGTACTCTTCTCGGCTGTGAGGCGTTAAAAGTATTTTATCGATCAGTTCATTCGGTTGATCTCGACATACTCTGAAAAAATTCACAATTCTAGAATCAACATCATTTATTGTTTCAACGTTAGCAGCTGGTTTGTTAAAGAAAACTGCTCCTGATCCGAAAAATGGTTCAACATAGGTTTCGTGTTCTGGCATCAAGTCGATTATTGTATTGGCCAGGGTCCATTTGCTTCCAGGATAGTTTAATATTCTTTTCATCTCATACAAGCCTCCTTGCTATATCATAGATAACCGGGACCGTCACCGAGTTTCCAGCTTGCTTGTATAGTTGACTGTCTGAGTTCACTTTTTGCGCTCGATCAAAAGCCCAGTCGGGAAACCCTTGCAGCCTCCAGTACTCCCGCGGCGTTAGTTTCCGGATCACATATCCATCTTGCAAAATATTGTTCTCATGCCAACTGTTCGCTGATAGTGTCGGCGCTATTTCGTGCTTTCCGCCTTTGTTGTAACCTCTCGGCTTTTGTATTATCTTCGGTTCTTGCCCTCCACCTTGCATTGTTGATAAAGTCGGCGCTATCCCTTCTGTACTGTAAACTCTCGAATTTTGATCGTGACTTCCCGGAAGCCTTCCGGCAATCATAATACCGTGACGATCTTGAGCAGTTAATGTAAACATTTCCTCCCCGTCTTTTTTAAACCGTCTGCCATTTTGCCTTTTTTCGATTCGATCCGGCGTTAGTACCGGGATAGCTATTTTTCTAACATTTTTGTAGTCAGTTGCGAGTAATGTTCCTGTTATTCCTGCTGCATTGTATACGACATCCTTGTCACCCCATCGGTTTGAGCCGATAGGTCTAACGCTTCCGATAATGTCTATTTCATTGCGTTGTATATCAGTGCTTCTGCTTGGGCTTTCGAAAGGAAAAATTTGCTCGGTACGTTTTCCTCGAGAATGTCCGATAACGAAAACTCGCTCCCGGTTCTGTGGAACGTAGTCTTTGCTGTTAAGCACACACCATTCCGCATCATACCCAAGCTCATCCAAGGCTCTGAGAATTGTCTCGAACGTAGCTCCCCGCTCGTGGTTAAGCAGTCCTTTGACATTCTCAAGGAATAAATACTTAGGTCTGAGAATAGATGCGAAGCGTGCGATTTCAAAGAACAGAGTTCCTCGTGTATCTTCAAAGCCTTGCCGCTTTCCAGCGATTGAGAAAGCCTGGCACGGAAATCCTCCACAGATAACATCGACACTTCCGATTCCTCGAATAAGCTCATCTGAAACTGATGTGATGTCATGCATCTCCACCTCTCCTTCTGTGTTGTGTATAGCTTTATAGCTTGCTCTTGCAAACTTATCTTTCTCGCAAAAGCCGACACATTCATGACCGGCTTCTTCCATTCCAAAACGGAAACCGCCGATGCCGGAGAACAGATCTACAAATTTCATTTTCCGTCTCCTTTCTAGTTGGTTATTTTTATTTTTTAGTAATTTTACATGGTTCAATTTCTCTTAAAAGTTCACTAGCAACGATGTCAGGCTCAAATATATATTTCTTTTCGCGCCCGCCCGGGTTTATATTAATCAACCACGAAGGAATGCATTGTAATGCCATAAAACCTGTGCAAACACAGTTTTCATTAAATTTAGCAAAACACTTCGTTTCTTCTGCTATCTCGTCTGCGTTTTCACTTGTGACATACACCGCTCGCACACGCTTGTTTTTAATATTTCTATGCTGTCCTACTACTTCAAATATTTTCCAATCAACCACGATAGACCTCCTATTCCGTAATCTCTTCGACTATTTTGGTGGATAGTGGAATTACTCAACGTCTTCATCTTCAAAAACCCTCTTATGGCAATCATCACAATGCCACCATTTTCCATACGTGGTTTTTAAACCGTCATACATAGAACCATTTTCTACATCTATCGTATTACTTGCGTAATACCATGAAGAACCGCTCATATAGTCTTTACGATAGAATATAGCGCAACCACAATGTGGACACTCGTTAATTGGTAGAGTCACTTTATTCAACTCTCTTTCTAGTTTTGTATTTCTTTCGTTAATTGACTGTATGAACTTCTTGCGCCAGTCCCTGATACGATCCATCTTCGTTTTCCCAGACTTCGATTTGAAACAAAGACCCATTCTCTAATTTTTGTATGAGTTTGTAGTATTCATCCTCTTCGATTTCTTTTATGTCTTCGACTGCATCAATAGACATGCTCTTAAATCCTAGCTCTTCGAGATACTTCACGTAGTGATTTCCCCAAGATTCATCTAAAAATCGAGTGTAAGCATGACTTAAATTATTTGCTGTGAATTCTTCATCCTTATACTCAAATAAGTACATCCATTCCTTTTCCTCTACCATTGTTCTGATTTTATTTTCCTTTTTTAAACCGAACGGATTACACCAAATCTTTTCATCTCGCATCCAGATATTTAGCGTTTGGATGCCATCTAACATAAAAATAGATAAATCTTTCTTTATCCTGAAAGGTTTATTTAACCGCGGTATCCATTTCATTTATATTTCCTCCAAGTTTTGTATTTCTTCCGCTAATTGACTGCTCCTTGCCAACTTGCAACGTGTATTTCTCTAGTCGAAACGCTCTGTAAATATCTTTCACGCCCTCTATCTATTACTCGTAAATCATATGGCTTTAGCCATCCTGACAAAATTTCATTTTCTTCCCATCCATGGAAAATACATGCACCTAAACTCCCATCGGGTTCGATTACATAAACATCAGCTTCGTAGTTCCATGCTTTGTGAATGGTTTCAATCACATTTTTTTCAGATACAAAGTCTATTTCACCGTAAGAATCAATCACTCTAAATTTAGTGGAATTATTTTCCGTGTTCACTTTGCATTCTTCTTTATAGAAATCTTCATCGCCCGACCCTTTCAAATTCTCTACCCACTGATCAGCTCGATCGACATCAAATTGATGAGCTAGATTTTTGCAATCAGTCCAGCACATCATGGACCCGAAAAAATATGCGTAAAGCTTAGTGCTTTTAGACTGCATCACAACATAGTATTTTTTATCCACGTTAGTTCCTCCTATTCCTATATTTTTTTGTTGAAAAGCCACATCTTAGATAGGTTTTCATTCTGTTTTGCGGTGCGTACAGATCAATCAATAGAAAGCGATCGCTCAATTGGAAATTACCAATAATCACTTTAAGGTTTCTCCCTTGTCCTCTAATTCCGTATCTACCCTCATCCAAATGAAGCGTTTCTGTTTCTCTATGCGATTCAATCGTTCCCGCCGACAAAAAGAATTGTTCCTCATCAGCAGCAATCGGGGTTAACTCGTCCAAATACGGAGGATAATCTAAGATGTTTCGCTTCAAATAAACTTCAATTTTATCCATTCGTTTCTCCTTTATTAAGCGTTTTAAAGATATACACATATCCACAGACTTATGCACAATATATTGTAGGAACGTATTTTCGCCTACAATATATTGTCAAAACACACGTTTAAATTCTAAATCAATCAAAAACTCCTCACGCTGATTTAAAGCGGTCCTATAAATTGCTTGCACACCGATTTGTTTCGCGTGTTCTAAACCTTCGCTGCTGCTGACATAACGATAAGTTTTTGCTTTTTCATCGACTAAGATTGCGCTAAATTCGTTATAATAGATCCGTTTCAAAACAATGCCTCCTCATAATTGCTTAAATCGATACGTCCGCCCCTGGTCATCTCTTCCGCCGGTCCTAATGAGTGAGTTAATGTTTCCCCTCGTTTTCTTGCATTTATTGCAGATGTTGATTTTAGTGCCTTCATAGATAACCTCACCCTTGTAGATCACCTCGACGATTCGATTATTGGGATTTTCGGCACGCCACAATTCTTTTCTGAGCGCATCGCGTTCTATTATCACTGCTGGGTTATTGTCAAAATCTGATCGTTTAGACAGTTGCTCCAATCGGTACAGCTTTTCAAGCCTAACTTTCCGTCTCAGCTTCTTTTCAATATTCTTTTGGTGTTGCTGCAATGTGATCGCCCTCCTTGTCAGGGTTATAAACATAGTCATATTCCTCATACTTTTTATCGCCCAACAGTCGAAAATACTTCCCGCTTTGAGTGATCAAAAAGTAATACTCTTCCGCATTCTGATCAACGCACTGCCCTAAATATTGATTCGGATTTTTTGGATTTGAGCGAAATCCTAACCATTGCCATCCTCGCGCTTGTACGAAAAGCTGAAATGTCACACGTGCTGTCGTATAACTATTTACTGGATCGAACATACTAGGATGCGCCTCCTTTCCACTTTCCTAAAAAGTCAATGAAACCCGGGGTCTCAACTCGATAGGCTTGCAACTCAGATTCCGTCATATATTTACGACCATACTTGTTCTTCATGTTGATCCAATCCGTCCACGGCACAAAGCCGACCGTTTTTTTGATCATGCAGCAGACACCAGCCATCGCGCCAAGGTGCGCATGCATGTCGAGACAAGCAGCTTGATGATCCGTAACAACTGACTGCTGAATTCGGTCCTTCGTTGTCCTCTTTGCTTCAAAAACCACCGCTCGGCCATCGTCCAATGTCCCTTTGTAATCCGGTTGCGCTTTTCCAATCGGATAAACGATCATGCTGCCATCTTTATTAATTTTCTTAACCCGAAAAGGTTCCGGGGTTTTCTCGATCATCGCGATTTCTTTGTGCTGATAGTAGATGCATCCTTGATCAATTAGATTTTCAAAGAGCCGTCCTTGATCATTGTTTTGACGGTTACGCCAATTTGTTGAATAGTTCATGTGATCCTCACTTTCTAGCCATCGCGACTTTTCTTCCACATCTTGAGATATAAATGCCATCCACGAAATTCGTTGTATTTAAACTTGATGTCTTTGATCACGTGATTCGGGTAGATCTTTCTGATCGTCTCGAATCCTAGATCATTAGACATCGCCATTTTCTCCATCTGACGAAAAGAGAATATTTTTTTCCGCTTTTGCTTTTTCGGTCTCTTTAAATTCGTGCTGCAATTCCAAATCTTTTCGCCTTTTTTCCAACGCGCACCTTTTGATAAGTATGTCGCTAATGCTTCAAGCCCTTCATCGGTCGGAATTAAACGTTTAGCGTTGACCCTTCCTAACGATTTACGATTCTTGCCTCTTCCACGCGCCCAACAATCCTCGATATCATCCCTTGATAATTCCGGAACATGATTGATCACAATGTGGAAATGTACCCGTTTGAGATAGTCGCCTTCTTGATCCAGCTCGTACTCCATGACCCAGATATATTTAAAGTCACGACCATGCTTCTGATACTTTTTGCGACAGTTACGTAGAAATATTCTTGAGAGGATATATTTTGCTTTGCTAATTTGTTTGGGACCAGGTAGCTCCCCCTCGTTAAAAGTGAGTGTGAAGAAATAATCTCCTTTACCAAAGTTTCCTTGTAACGCGATCCTTAACCATCGAAATGTGTTACGGTTATTTACCAGCTGCTGCGCTGGCTTAGTCAGATATTCTGATCCTGTATCTTTGATTCGGTTCTTTCTTGTTTTTTCAGCTTCCACCACTGGGACGATCGCTACTTCTTGATAGTCTCCAGCGTAGTATCGATTCGCTTGTATATGCATATCCCATTTCTCCTAAAATCTGCTTTGTGTCCTCAAGTTAATACCTATTACAAGGACGTTAAACGCTGATTTATCAACGTTTTCCATTGAACCGAGACTTGAGAGATGATATAATGAATTCAGGTAGATTCATCAATCAAGAATGGTCCGTCTTTTTATAAAGATGGGCTATTTTTGTATAGAAAAAAGCTGCATGAGATCATACAGCTTTATGAAGTTTTTGACTTATAAGATAATCGTGATCTTACTTTGTTCAATTAATTCTGCAAGCTCCTTCGCGAGATATTCGCTGATTGATTCTTTTGCATGATGCTTCCACAAGCCGCCGTCCGCTTCAAACAATGCACATTCCCCACGATCATTGATTCTGAAAATAAACTGGCTTTCCGGCTGCTCTACTTCTAAGAACGTCCGATACGGTCGCAACGTTGCCGGGCTAGGTACTTTTCCCTCAGCGACTGTTCTTGCGCCTGTTTTTACTGTCGCTGTTTGAGTTACTCCGTTATCCGTTACATCTGCGCCATCTTCGATCCGGATCGCGCTAGAAAATTTTAAAATAGCTTCCGCGTGATCGGTGCGATCAAATAGCGATTGGATATTGATGACAAAGCGTTCCTGATCTAAAAAGTTTCCATACGGGAATCGTTGCATTTCCGCTTGCGCTTCGATCAAGCTTTCTCGTTTACGCTCCGCATTTAGCTGACTGTATACAACGACCTTAGTTGGGCTTTCAACATGCACTAATAACTCGTCGGGATCATCGATCGCCTCCTGGTCAAACTTAGATAATAAATACTGTGTTAGCCCGGTTAACGAGTTAACCTCAAGCGGTTTTGCGTATTTTGCAGGCAGCAAGTTGACTAAATTCGCTTTGCTGCTGTCATAAAACACATGATCCTCAATCTTGTGAATCACCTCTTGTCCGTTGCTCAGATCCACGGCATACTTCAATGCGTCCTTGATGTTCTCACTCATGTTTTTTCCTCCAAATTAATTAGTTTGTTGTTTCTGAAAATCAATGATGCCACTTTCGCTGCGCTCGATTTCTTCGATCGGTTGTCCGATATCTGTTTTGACTTGCAAGTCGTCCGGATCCATGAACAACTGACCGCGAGCGCTTGATTTCAATTCGCCTGCTTCAATTTGCCCGGTGTCTTGATTACGTCCGAACAGCACTTTAGTTTCGGTTTCTTCGCGAGGGACCAACTTGGAATTGCTCTTTGTCGATAGAACAAACATGTCGCGATCCTTGTTAGGTATGACTTCAATCGTCAGTGTGATCGTGCGCTTTTTGGTCGGCTCGGTGTTCCGGTCTAGTACGTTTTCAAGCACCTTAGCCATTTCATGCTCAAACTTTTCTTGAATTGCGCCATCATCGATAGTAGATAAATTTAAGTCGATTGCTTCTTTCATCGTTTCCACGGCTCCTCTCTTCCTGCTATCGCTCGCCGATAAAGCACCGGATGTTTGACTTTGTACTTAAATTCGTTCAGCTGATCGAATAAAAAGTTCGGTACAGTTTTCTTCTCCTTCCTAATTTTTCGAATCGTACTGCGGACTACCCGGATTGTCTGGTAGTCATCATATCTTTCTTGTTCTGCCGCATTCATCGCGATCTTCCGTTTTGCCATGCGTTACCTCCTGCTAAGAATTATTTGAATCGGAAAAGCGGAAAATGATTTTTTCCTCTATGCCTTTGCCGATTGTCACTTTGTGATGCCACAACTCGATTCCACGAAGTTGAAACAGTTCTGTTTTCCCTTGTCCTGTTTTCGCCTCAATCTTATAGACTTGTGTGCCTTCTCGTATCATTTTGCGGATGTACAAGACATCTGCTGATTGTGAAGCGAGATATGCGATTGCTGTTGATAGTGTGTAAGTAGATGCCGTTTGATCCATCATCTAGCACCTTGAGCGTTCGAGTTATGACGCAATTTGCGTTTGTACTCGCCATTTGCGATCCGTGCATTGTAGCGATCGACAAACCTGTTATAGGCTGCAACAAAGAAATGCCATGCGGTCCAAAGAATAATTACTGTTAAACCAGCGACCAGCGATACGCTGCTAACCATCGCCAATAACGATAAAAATAAAGTGACAAAAAGTGTGTCTTTAAGATCCTTGCTCATTACTCTGATCAACCTCCTTCATTCTCTTCAGATATTCCTTTAACTCGGCAACAACGGTTTCTTGAATTTTGTTTGTCAACATCACCAATGGAATACAATCGCCATTTCCGCCAATGATGGCTTCCGTTTCACTCACCATGTATCCATAAATAGCGGAAACGCCTTCCTTTACACATTCTCCTGTCGCTTGTCCAAACAAAGCATCTATTTTTTTGATCCTCTTATCTAGATCTTCCGGTAGATCTAGAGGCGGTAAGTACCTATCAACAAGGGCCAAAGCTTCCCCTCGTGTTTTTACCTCATGCGAAATACGTCCATCCGAATTTGAAACAGTAACTGTTATCATAGAAAACTCCTTTCCTGTGATTATTGATGATGATCGGAAAACGACCTCATGCATGCCCGCATTTTTTTATCGTGTTTTTCTTTTGTCGTTTTCCTCTCGCCATTTTTTCACTTTGTTAATGTTGAAAACTGGACTACCGCTCGGATTTGGCTCTGATTCAAGCCCAGCTTTCCGCCAGTTTCTGATTGTTGACGTTGAAACGCCTAACCTCTTTGCAAGCTCAGTTTGATTAAACTCAACTTGATTTACTTCCTTAAAAACGAGTTCTTGTTGTAACTCTTGCTTGATTTCTTCCCTTAATTCTAGTTTGACAGCTGGCAAGATAATCGAGAGGTTTTTTTGTACTTCCGCGCTGACTAACTCCTCAAAAGCTGTCATTTGATCACGCTCCCTTTTTATAGAATTTCTATCAATAAACACCTAACGCCCTAGAAAACTTATATCAGCTTTTTCGGTTTTTCCGAATCAGGGTCTAAATAAATATCTGCAACCCTTACCCCCAAAGCTTTGGCCAGCTTCTCTAATGTTTCGTATTTACCATTACGCATTTTTTCGATGTCTGTTTCGTAGATAAATATCGTTCTAGATGTGACCTTGCTCTTCTTTGCAAGGCGCTCTTTTGAATATCCTCTTAGCCGTCTAAGTTGCTCCAATGTATATTTTTCTTTTTTGATTTCCGCCATAATTTTCACCTCGTTTATATTTTGTTAACCCAAGTATATATTTCAGTTTTTCCGAAGTCAAGACTTTTATTTCAGATTTTCCGAAACAAATTCTAGCTTTTCTGTCTTAATTGAGAAAAACTCAACAAATAATCGGAAAAGCATTTCATTTTTTCCGAAGCAGTGATATGATGTATTCAAGGAGGGCGTTAGTGATGTTTGCAAAGAATTTAAAGTATCTTAGAGAGAAACACAATATGGAACAAATTGAATTAGCTGAAAAGCTTGGTAGAAAGAGTTCATCATCAATCAGTGAATGGGAAAAGGGAAAATACACTCCTAAATTGAAGGTACTGAATGAGATTTCAAAAATTTTCAAAATTGATATAGATGATTTGATGAACGTAGATCTATCCAGTAACGAATATACTCAATCTATCGAATCATTGTTTAATCAGTTAGATGACGATCGAAAAAAAGTTGTACTTGAATTTATCCGTTTTCAGCTTGATGACCAAAATAAGCAGTAAGTGAAAAGTTTCACCAGTTGTATTTTACCACAATTCTTAATATAAACGAACGTTTTTTGCTATTTTTGATAAAATGATTGAATATGCAAAATTTAAACGGCTTACTGAGTGCTTTCACATCAACTCTCGCCGGTGCAATAAGTACGTTCGACTCGTACTGAGAGAATTTTCATTGATATTCATATAAAAAAATACTCCCGCCAAAGTTGGGCCTTCGGCAGGAGCAATCTCTTTTTGCTATTACACAAATATTTTATCAGAAAGAGGTAGGAAAATGAATATAAAAGTTGTTTTTAGGAAATTATCGAATTATATTCCGATAGTCGCCAGTGGAATTGAAGTCTTAGACAAACACCCCCATGAGTCAAAAGTTGAGAGACTACAAGATTTACAGTCATCTAGTGTACCTGATTCATCATCCATCGCAAAGTGCAATAATTTATTAGATTTGTTCGGCAGAATGCTAAGTAAGTTACCGACGAATATATTCTTATCCATTTTTTTAGTACTAACAAGTATTTTATTAGCTGCTTGTAGTACTACTGATAACGAACTTGAAAAACTAGGTTTAGAGAAGACAGTGGCAGAAGATTTTTATAATTTCTCGAACACAACAAAAGAGTTATATTCTACTTTTATTAAAATCAATGAGTATCTACCTGATACAAACTATGTAGTTACAAATGAAGATTATAAAGAAGTATCTAGCCTCGTTAAGGATCTAGAAACATACTATGAGTCATTAAATCCAAAAGGATTCAGTGAATTTCAAGATTACTTATATGATGAGTCGAATACTATACGCAGCCCTATATTGATAATCGACAACATAGAAAAGAACTCAAGACAATTTAAAGTTGCCGAGGCTATGTTGATGTTTGATAATCTAACATACTATGCCAAGACATCCCTTGAAGCTAATAACGTATCGGACAATAATGTTGATATTATCATGGATTGGTATCACAACAATAACGATTATCAAAATCTATTTCAAGAGGCATACGAACATCGTTTTGATAAATAGGGAAAATAGGATACGTATATATAGCTTTTCTTCCCTCGCTGGTGCGTCAAGCGTGTTCGATTCGCGCTGAGGGCATTACCCTTTTCATGCATGCCCGCTGGAAAGGATAACAAATATGGCAGTAATCAAAAAGTACAAAAAAAAGAACGGTCAAACCGCTTATCAATTTGATTTATATCTAGGAGTTGATCCAAAAACAGGCAAAAAAAGACGCACTACACGCAGAGGTTTTGCAACTCAAAAAGAGGCAAGACTAGCATTAGCACGTCTAGAGGCTGGAGTTGACGAAGCACCAGCAAAAAGTAACACTCAACAAAAAAAGTATACCACTTTTAACGACGTTTTCAAATTATGGTATGAGACCTACAAATTGACAGTCAAAGACACCACATTGGAAAAAACAGATATTCATTTTAAAAATCATATTCTCCCGGCTATTGGTCATTTAGTCATTGATCAAATTACCTTTGAGGACTGTCAAAACGCGGTCAATCAGTGGTCCACGGAAACATCAATTTGTCGGATCTACAAATCATACGCCAATAAGATATTTGAATTTGCTATGAAAAAAGAAATCATTTCAAAAAATCCGATGGCACTCACTGACATACCGAAACAAAAATCGAAAAAGAAATCGGATGATCAGACTTACTACTCAAAAGAAGAGCTGGCAGATTTTCTGAATTGGACCAAACAGCATCGCCCGGAAAAAGAGTATGTTCTTGTTCGGCTACTTGCTTACACTGGGATTCGCAAAGGTGAACTAGCTGCTTTGGTTTGGGATGACGTTGACTTTGACAAAAAAACATTGCGTATAAACAAGGCAGTTGTATTACTAAAAGAACTCACACTAACAACTCCTAAGACAGAATCATCGTACAGGACAATCTCGCTCGATTCTGACACGTTAGAAATTCTTAGGCAATGGAAGACCTCTCAGAAAAAAGAATTCTTTAGACGAGGAATTAGAACCGAATCCGATAGCGATCAACTAATTGTTACAAATAAATTTAATAGCTTCATCTATCAGAACTATCCCAAGACTGTTATGAGCCATTACCCGGGAAACAACCTCACTCCACATAAACTACGTCACACACATGCGTCTTTACTGTTAAACGCTGGCGTATCGATCACAGACGTGCAACGTCGGTTAGGTCATTCAAGCGCAGCAACAACTATGAGCATATACGCTCATGCGACTAAGGATGATGCGCACGTTGCGGACGCTATGTCGAGGATTTTTGCGGGATAAATCCTCGGGGTAGTCAAAAGGGTAGTCAAACCGATTTATCCTTGATAAATCGCGATATATCAAGCTAGTTATTATACAACAAAAAAAAGAAAAGCGTGGCATTCACCACACTTTTCTGAAAAACTTATGGTTTACACATGAACTAATCCTTGCTGATGCAGGCTTTCAGCGATTTGAACAGAGTTCCATGCCGCACCTTTCAGCAAATTATCAGAAACGACCCATAAATGCAAGCCGTTTTCGACATCCAAATCTTTGCGAATCCGACCAACAAAGGTTTCCGTTTTGTCCACACTGGTCAAAGCTTGCGGGTACACTTGTTGACTCGGATCATCTTGCAAGACAGCTCCTGGCGCTTCGCTGATCCACTGTCTGACTTCCTCAACACTGGCATGGTCTTTGGTTTCGATATAAATCGACTCCGAATGACCGCTAAACACAGGGATCCGCACACACGTAGCTGCTACTTTGATCTGCGTATCTTCCATGATCTTCTTCGTTTCATTGATCATTTTCCACTCTTCGTAAGTATAATCGTCTTCAGCAAAGACATCGATTTGCGGCAAGGCATTAAACGCGATTGGGTAGTGCTTCTTGTCGCTGCCTGCTGGTAAAATCTCAGGGTTTAGTTCATCAGCGGCTTTGCCAGCTAATAATTCTTGAGATTCACGAGTCAATTCAGCCAAGGCTTGGGCGCCAGCACCTGAAACTGCTTGATACGTCGAAACCAAGACCCTCGATAAACCGACTTTTTGACGAATCGGTTCTAACGCCACCATCATTTGAATCGTTGAACAATTCGGATTGGCAATGATTCCTTTATGTTGCGCTAATGCATGAGGATTCACCTCAGGAACGACTAGAGGAACATTCGGGTCCATCCGAAAATGACTGGTATTGTCGATCACGACTGCACCGTGTTTGACTGCTTCTGGAGCAAATTGTTTTGAAATGCCGCCACCGGCACTGAACAATGCAATATCGACGCCTGCAAAGGAATCTGCGGTCAGCTCTTGAATAACGAGCGGTTCATTTTTGAACACAAGGGTCTTCCCAGCAGAACGTTTGGATGCCAACAACGTTATTTTTTTGATCGGCAACGTGGTCTTCTCCAACATCTCAATCATTTTTGTTCCTACTGCGCCGGTAGCCCCGACAACTGCTACGTGATACCCTGTACTCATCAAATCACTCCTCGAATAAAAATACATTT
>Ga0308156_1000961_pt1 | contig 41292 bp, 35 predicted proteins | sample PhyAR2_FD_201041 | JGI IMG/M metagenome (GOLD analysis project Ga0308156, IMG submission 201041) | Phyllosphere microbial communities from UC Gill Tract Community Farm, Albany, California, United States - DLSL A.R2 | ecosystem: Host-associated > Plants > Phyllosphere > Unclassified | place: USA... | reverse complement strand
TCTCATTTCGAGCCGTTCACTTCGTGTCCATAGCCGTTCAGCCTTTTCGCTGGAGGGTTGATTCGAAGGTCTGCGTGTCAAGCGGGCCTGACACACGCAATGCTCGTACGAAGGCGCGACGCGTGAGAGCTTTCGTCACGCACGCGTCCGTCTCGTGCACCCACGCTCCCCGCCCGGGCAGGACCGCTCTCTCGTCTCTGACGAGGACCGACCCGTCCGCGACCACACGCAGAAGCGAAGATCGGGGGGCGCGTGCGCGGCATCCGACACACGTTCGTACGGGGTCCATCCTACACCTCGCGCCTACCTGGACGACGGACGGTCAGTTGTCTTCGAGGATGCTGTCGGGCTGGATGTCGATCTTGGCGCCGGTGAGCTTGGCCGCGAGGCGGGCGTTCTGCCCCTCCTTGCCGATCGCGAGCGAGAGCTGGTAATCGGGCACCAGCGCGCGGACGGCCTTGGTCGACGCGTCCAGAACGAACGACGACGTCACCTTGGCCGGCGACAGAGCGTTCGCGACGAAGCGCGGCAGCTCGGCGTCGTAGTCGATGATGTCGATCTTCTCGCCGGCGAGCTCCTCGGTGACCGCGCGCACACGGCGACCGAGCTCGCCGATGCAGGCGCCCTTCGCGTTGACCGTCGGGTCGTTCGCCTTGACCGCGATCTTCGAGCGGTGGCCGGCCTCGCGGGCCAGCGACACGATCTCGACGAGGCCCGCGGCGATCTCGGGCACCTCGAGCGCGAACAGCTTGCGCACCAGACCCGGGTGGGTACGGGACACCGTGATCTGCGGGCCCTTGTTGCCCTTCGACACGCTCGTCACGTAGACGCGCAGCCGGGAGCCGTGGGCGTACGTCTCGCCCGGAACCTGCTCTTCGGGCGGCAGGATCGCCTCGACCGTGCCGAGGTCGACGTGGACCATGCGGGGGTTCGGCCCCTGCTGCACGACACCGGCGACGATGTCGCCCTCTTTGCCGCGGAACTCGCCCAGCACCGCGTCGTCCGCGATGTCGCGCAGCCGCTGGCTGATGACCTGCTTCGCGGCGAAGGCGGCGATGCGACCGAAGTCGTCGGGGGCCTGCTCCTCTTCGCCGATGACGGCGCCCTCTTCGTCGGTGACGGGGGTGAAGATGCCCACGTGCCCCGTCTTGCGGTCGAGCTCGGCGCGGGCTCCGGCGGGGATCTCGCCGCTGGGCGAGATGTGCTTGGCGTAGGCGGTCAGGATCGCCTGCTCGATGATGCGCGCGAGTTCGTCGAAGGGGATCTCCTTCTCGCGTTCGATCGTCTTCAGAAGTGCGAGATCGATGTCCACAAGGCCCTCCGTTGTTCAGCTTTCGTCGGCACGACCGGCGCCGACAACCCCCCTACGATACCCGGGACACCCCACCTCCCGCGACTCGTGGAGCGGCGAGGAGGCCATCGCACAGCCGTTTCCCGGGTGCGGCGCGCCGAGCGCGTGCTGCGCCGTGCACAACTCCGGAAGAACGTCCGACGCAGACGGCACGAACCGCGAACGCACGGGAGTCGTCTCGGCGTCCGCGTCGGATTCTCAGGAGTTCTGCCCGGCCACGGAACGCGCAAGGGCCTCCAACGGGTTCGCCGCCAGTTTGGCGAGGACTCCCCCGTCGACCAGCCGTCGGGCCGCGGTCTCCGGCTTCCGCGCCGCCTGATCGGTGACGCAGGCGCCGAACTCCGCGGCCAGCTCGCCGCGCGGATGGGCCGCCAGCACCTCTCGCACGAAGTCTGCGGGCAGCACATCGGCGCGAGACCCCGAGATGTCGAGCCCCGTCGCGATCTCCAGCAGATGGCCTTCCACGTCGAGCTGCGGGTCGACGCTGGGCCAGTTGTGCCGGACGATCACCTCGAGCGCACGCCGGCGCCGGTCCCGCGACCAGCCCGCTCCCGCGGCGAGCGCGATCGCGACGTGCCCCCCGGCCTCCTCGTACGACAGCGTGTGATTGTCGAACGGGACCACGGTGCCGATGTCGTGCAGCACCGCGGACACGTACAGCAGCTCGTGGTCGATGCCGTCGAAGCCCCCGACGCGGGCGAATCCCTCCGCCCACAGCCACGACCGCACCCCGTGGGCCGTGATCGCCGCCGACTGGTACTGGTCCGCCAGGTCGAGGGCGGCGTGAGCGGCCGCCGTGTCGGGGACGGGAAAGTCGGCGATGCGCATGAGGCCTCCGGTGTCAGGTCTTCCAGCCTCGCCGTCGCTCATCACGCGCGCCAGGGCCCTCTCCGCCACGGTTCGTCGTTCTCCTGCCACGCCCCGCGCGGCGAGGAGCGCTCCCCCGCGGCGGATCGTCGCACACCGCCACCCGCCCGCATCGCATCGCACGACCGAAGACCGACCGTCGGCGCCATGCGCCCGATGGACACCGGATGCCGCTCGCCGGAACCGGCATCCGGATCGCTCAGCTGATCGGCGTGGCGTGCCAGATGCGGTCGAGGTAGTCGCGCATCGCCCGATCGGACGAGAAGTACCCGCTGCGCGCGACGTTCAGGATCGCGGAGCGCACCCAGCCGTCCTGGTCCGCGTACGCGGCGTCGACCCGGTCCTGCGCGTCGAGATACGACCGGAAGTCGGCGAGCGCCATGAAGCGGTCGTCGTACAGCAGGTTCGACACGAGCGGCTCGAAGACCGTGCGGTCGCCGTCCGAGAAGGCCCCGGACGCGATGAGGTCGATCGCGCGACGCAGCTCGCCGTCTTCCTGGTAGAAGTCGGCGGGGCGATAGCCCTCGGCCCAGAGGGCTTCGACCTCGGGCTCGCTCATGCCGAACAAGAAGAAGTTGTCGTCCCCGACCAGCTTGCGGATCTCGACGTTCGCGCCGTCGTCGGTGCCGATCGTGAGGGCGCCGTTCAGGGCGAGCTTCATGTTGCCGGTCCCCGACGCCTCTTTCCCGGCGAGCGAGATCTGCTCGGACAGGTCGGCGGCGGGGATGATGCTCTCGGCGAGGGTGACGTTGTAGTTCGCCGGGTACAGCACCTTGAGCTTGCCCTGCACGCGCTCGTCGGCGCTCACGACCTCGCCGACCGCGTTGATGAGGTGGATGATGCGCTTGGCCATGCCGTAGCCCGGGGCGGCCTTCGCCCCGAACAGGAAGGTGCGCGGCTGCACGGCATCCACATCGAGGCGTCCCGACACGATCCCCTCGTAGGTGCTGACGATGTGCAGCACCTTGAGCGTCTGGCGCTTGTACTCGTGCAGGCGCTTGATCATGACGTCGAGCAGGTGACCGTCGTCCAGCGGCGCCTCGCCGCGCGCCTCGAGCACGCGGCTCAGGCGTCGCTTGTTCGCCGCCTTCACCGCCGCGAAACGCTCCCGGAAGTCGACGTCGTCGGCCAGAGCCTCCAAGCCCCGCAGGCGCTCGAGGTCGACGGTCCACCCCGCACCGAGCGCCTCGGTGATGAGGGCCGACAGGTCGGGGTTGGCCAGGCGCAGGAACCGGCGGGGAGTGACGCCGTTGGTGACGTTGGTGAACTTGTCGGGCCACATCGCGGCGAAGTCCTTGAGCACGTTGTCGCGGAGCAGCTGCGAGTGCAGCTCGGCGACGCCGTTGACCTTGGAGCCGGCGACGGTCGCGAGATACGCCATGCGCACCGAGCGGTAGGGGTGCTCCCCGATGATCGACATGTTGCGGATGAGCATCTCGTCATCGCCGAAGCGCTCGCGCACCTCGAGGAGGAACTCGTCGTTGATGCGGTAGATGATCTCGAGGTGGCGGGGCAGCAGACGGCCGAGCAGATCGACCGACCACACCTCGAGAGCCTCGGGCAGCAGCGTGTGGCACGTGTACGCGAAGCACTTCTGCGTGATGGCCCAGGCGGCATCCCACTCGAGCTTCTTCTCGTCGACGAGGACGCGCATGAGCTCGGGCACGCCGATCACCGGGTGGGTGTCGTTGAGCTGGAAGATCACGCGATCGGGGAGCTTCTCGAGGTCGAAGTCGTCGGGCAGGACGTTCTCGATGAAATCGGCGATGGATGCCGCGACGAAGAAGTACTGCTGCTGGAGCCGCAGCTCCTTGCCCTGGGGCGTGGAGTCCTCGGGGTAGAGGACCTTCGAGATGTTCTCGGCGAAGGTCTGCGCGCGCACCGACTCGACGTAGTCGCCGGAGTTGAAGGTGTGCAGGTCGAAGGCGTTCGTCGCGACCGCGCGCCACAGGCGCAGGGTGTTCACGCGACCGTTGTGGTAGCCCGGGACCATCATGTTGTACGGCACCGCGAGCACGTTCCACTCGGGCACCCAGCGCGTGCGCTCGACGCCCTCGTCGTCGTAGGTCTCGGTCGTGCCGGCGAACGAGATCGTCTGCGCGGCCTCGGGGTGGGCGAAGTCCCACGGCGAGCCCATGCGCAGCCATGCGTCGGGCTGCTCGATCTGCTGCCCGTCCGCGAAGGCCTGACGGAAGATGCCGTACTCGTAGCGGATGCCGTACCCGATGGTGGGCACGCTCATCGTCGCGAGTGAGTCGATGAAGCAGGCGGCGAGGCGTCCCAGGCCGCCGTTGCCGAGGCCGGGCTCGATCTCGACCTGGCGCAGATCGTCGATGTCGATACCGCACTGGGCGAGCGCCTCGGTGGCGATGTCGGTCAGCCGCGCGGCGAGGAGGTTGTTGTCGAGCTGGCGCCCCAGAAGGTACTCGGCCGAGAGGTAGCAGACGGTCTTCGCCTGCTGCGTCTTCTGGTTCGCCCGATCGTCGAACCAGCGCGCCATGAGGTAGTCGCGGACCGTGTAGGCGAGGGCCAGGTACTGGTCGTTGACGTCGGATGTCGACAGCGTCACACCCTGGTCGAAGTTCAAGTTCTGCAGGAACTGCTTCGTGAAGCCGTCCACCGAGGCCGCCGGGGCGACGACGGGAGCGATGGCCAGCGGGTGAGTCGGGCGGAGCTCGGAGCTTTTGTCGGGCACCTAACGACCGTAATCAGTCCCGCGCCGCCCTGCCAAGACGGCAATGGCCCCGACACATGATCTTCACCCGGACGCCGTATTGGGTCCGGTCGGGCTCAACGCAGCCCGCATCCGTCGACGACCTGCGCCCTCCGGTCGATGAGGTTCTTGGTCCAGTCGAACAGCACGGGGAGGAAACGCGATTTCGGCAGGATCGGGCGCAGGTGGTCGTACCCCGCGTAACTGGCCCACCGAACGGGCTGGCCCTCGGCGCAGAGCTTGTCGATGTACTCCCGCTGCAGCTTCGGTGGGATGACCTCGTCGTCGGCGCCCCATGCCACGAGCATCGGCGTGCCGAGGGGTTCGGTCATGGCGTTCTCGGCGAGGCGGCGGCCGAGCGCTCCGTCGGTGAGGTCGGCGTTGTAGAGCGGGCGATCCTCGGAGACGCCGAGCGCGGTGAGCACCGACACGACCACGCCGGGCTCGGTGGGACAGCGTTGCGTCATCTCGAGCACGATCGATCGCGAGCCCTCCGCGATGTAGTCGTCGAGGTGCACGTCGGCGTAGGTCTCGGAGTACGGGACGAGCACCCACGACGTGATGACCGAGAGCATGGCGTTGGGCGGGCCCGAGAGCAGTTCCCGCGCGAGAGCGGGCGGGTCGGCCACGGGAGCCACGACCGCGGTCCCCAGCACGTCGAGCCCTGGCGCGTAGTCCGGAGCGATGGCGGTGGTCCACAGGGCGGCGTGCCCTCCCTGGGAGTGCCCCCACACCACGGTGTCGGGCGAGAGGGTCAGGTCGCTGCGGAGCTCGGCGGCGGCCAGCACGGCGTCGAGGGAGGAGCGGGCCTCCCCTTTGCCGATGAGGTACGGGTAGGCTCCGGGGGCGCCCTGACCGGAGAAGTCGGACGCGACGACCACCCAGCCCGCCTTCAACGCCTGTTCGAGCGCGGGTATCGCCCAGCGGGTGGCGGTCGAGTCACGCAGGCTCGGCGCGCACCCCTGCGCGACGCCGGTCGTGCCGTGGTTCCAGATGATGACGGGACGCGGACCCGGCGGCGGATCCTTGGGCGTGATGACCATGGCGCTCGCCACGGCGGGGCGGCTCACGGCATCCCGTGTCGTGTAGAGGATCCGCGTGACGTCGCCGTTCTGAGGAGCGCGCCAGGGTGAGGCGGCGGACCGGATGAGTCGCCCGTGGCCGCTCGGGACCTCGGCGGGCGGGTTGTAGAACGCGTCGACGACGGGTGCGCCCTCGTGGAGCCAGTCGTTGACCCACCACCCGCCCGCGGCGGTGGCGATGAGCACGAGCGAGAGGGCGTAGCGTCCGGCCGCGGTCCATCGGGCGCGGCGCCGCCGGCGGCGGACGGCGCGCGCGGCGTCGAAGGGGGTGGCGCGAGGACGACGACGGATTCCGCCGACACCGCGCGCGAAGACGCCGAGACCGAAGACGATGGTGCGCACACCGAACACGACCGCCAGGACGAGGACCGTGACATCGGGCCAGGTGAACGACAGCACACCGAAGGCGATCTGCGCGACGCCCCACGCGAGCGAGAGGACGCGCGCGCTGACCGCTCCCCCTGTCACGGCGCGTCCGACCGAGGCGAGTCCGCCGATGACCAGGAGGACGGCGAGCACCGAGGGCAGCAGCTCGAGACTGCGCCCGAGCCAGACGAGCACGGCGATGCCCGCGACGATCCACGCGACGGCGACGGCCCGCGCCCACCACCGCGTGGAGCGGCCGAACAGCTCGAACACCCCCATGACGACGGCGCTGGCTCCGACGTAGACGCCGAGGAGAACGATCGAGGTGAGCGGGCGCGAGACGATCAGCGCCCCGAGCAGCACCACCACGGCGCCGACGATGAGAAGAACGCGCGGCGGCGCGTTGCGCGTCAGAGCGGGAAGGGCGTTCCACCGGCGCACGAACGGGCGGCGGTGAGCAGGCATCAGGCCATGATAAACAGCGCCCCGGACGCCGCGCGCAACCGGCTGTGATTCCGACGCGGGAGCGCATACGGTGCCGGGATGCCGTCCTCCGCCCGCTCCGCCGCTCGCGAGGCGGAGGCGAACCCCGCGTTCCGCGTCGCCGCCCGCGCGGGCTACGTGGCCAACGGCATCCTGCACCTCCTCGTCGGCGCGCTCGTCCTCGCCGTGGGTTTCGGCGCGGCGGAGGACTCGGATCAGACGGGCGCGTTCCGGGCGGTGGCGGCGCTGCCCCTCGGGGCCGCAGCCCTGTGGGCCCTCGCCGCGGGACTGGTCGCGCTGGGCGGCTGGCACCTGCTGCAGGCCGTCGCTCCGCGCGGGCTGTCGGGACGGAAGCGGATCGCGCGGATCGCGGCCGAGGCTCCCCAGGGCATCGTGTTCGTGGTGATCGGGGTGATCTCGGCCGCGGTCGCCCTGGGTGCGCGGCCGCGCGCGGAGCAGACGACCGAGGACATCAGCCAGAGCGTCCTCACCCTCCCGATCGGCGGGTTCGTGCTCGGGACAGCAGGGCTCGTCGTCGCCGGGGTGGGGGTCGGCTTCGCCTGGATGGGCGTGCGGCGGTCGTTCCACGACAAGGTGCGCATGCCCGACGGTGCGGCCGGGCACGCATTGAGCGCCCTGGGCGCGGTGGGTTTCGTCGCGAAGGGGATCGCGCTGGGTGTGGTGGGCGTGCTGGTGGTGATCGCCGCGATCCGCGTGGAACCCGACACCGCGGGAGGCCTCGACGGGGCCGTGTCGGCGCTCATGGCGCTGCCGGCGGGCCCGTTCCTCGCAGCGCTGGTGGGGCTCGGTTTCCTCGCCTACGGCGTGTTCACGGTCTTCCGCGCGCGCTTCGCGCGGCTCGACGTCTGATCGGGATCAGTCGAGGGCGGGGTCGCGGCCGGTGCGCTCCCCCGTCTCGAGGGTCGCGATCGCCGCGTGGTCGTCGGCGTCCAGGGTGAAATCGAAGACGTCGCCGTTCTCGCGGATGCGGTCGAGCGACACCGACTTCGGGAAGACCACCAGCCCGCGGTCGAGGTGCCAGCGCACCACGACCTGTGCCGGGGTCTTGCCGTAGCGCGCGGCGATCCGCGTGAGCACGGGCTCTTCGATCAGTCCTCCGCGGGCGAGCGGCGCCCACGACTCGGTGACGATGCCGTTCGCGGCATCCCAGTCCACCAGCTCGTTCTGCGGGAACCGCGGGTGCAGCTCGACCTGGTTGACGGACGGGAGCACACCCGTCTCGTCGCGCAGGCGCTCGAGGTGCGCGATCGCGAAGTTGCTCACGCCGATCGAGGTCGCGCGTCCCTCCTGCTGCAGACGCATCAGCGCCTTCCACGTCTCGACGTAGCGGTCGGCGCTCGGGATGGGCCAGTGGATGAGATACAGGTCGACCCGGTCGAGCCCGAGCTTCGCGGCGCTCGCGTCGAAGGCGCGCAGCGTCTCGTCGAACCCCTGGTCGTCGTTCCACACCTTGGTGGTGACGAAGACCTCGTCGCGGTCGAGCCCCGACGCGCGCAGTCCCTCGCCGACCTCGGTCTCGTTGCCGTACAGGGCGGCCGTGTCCACGTGGCGATAGCCCGCCGCGAGTGCGCCCTCCACGAGGCCGGCGGTGACGTCGGCGGGGACCTTGTACGTGCCGATGCCGAGCTGCGGGATCGTGGAGCCGTCGGACAGAGACAGGCGAGGGGCCGAGATCATGGCATCCACGCTACCGATGCTTCCGCCCTCGCGTCTGCCGTTCCCCGACCCCGAGACGGCATCTCGCTGACATGTCGGTTGCCGCCTGCAACCGTTTCGTCAGCGAGATGCGGCCTCGCGGTGAAAGAAGCGGGGGCTCAGCGCGTGAGCGCCGTCACGGCGTCGGCCACCGACACCGTCTCGCGCTCGCCCGTGCGGCGGTCCCACAGCTCGACCTGGCCCTCGGCGGCGCCGCGGCCCACGATGAGGATGCGCGGGATGCCGACGAGCTCGGCGTCGCCGAACTTCACGCCGGGCGAGACCTTGGGACGGTCGTCGTAGAGGACGTCGAGGCCGGCCGCCTCGAGCTGGTCGGAGACGGATGCCGCGAGCTCGAACGCCGCGGCGTCGCGGCCGGTGGCCACCACGTGCACGTCGAACGGGGCGACCGACTCCGGCCAGATCAGGCCCTTGTCGTCGTTGTTGAGCTCGGCGATGATCGCGAGGATGCGGGTGACGCCGATGCCGTACGAACCCATCGTGACGGTGGCGAGCTTGCCGTTCTCGTCCAGCACCTTCAGCCCCAGGGCCTCGGCGTACTTGCGACCGAGCTGGAAGACGTGACCGATCTCCATGCCGCGCGCGAGCTCCACCGGGCCCGAGCCGTCGGGGGCCGGGTCGCCGGGGCGCACGGTCGAGACCTCGACGAAGCCGTCGCCGACGAAGTCGCGGCCGGCGACGAGCGAGTGCACGTGCTTCTGGTCGACGTTGGCGCCGGTGATCCACGCGGTGCCGTCGACCACGCGGGGGTCGAGCACGTAGCGGATGTTCGTCGCCGACTCCTCGCCGAGCACGGGACCGGTGGGCGACCAGGGGCCGATGTAGCCCTTGACCAGCAGCGGGTTCTCGGCGAAGTCCTTCTCGGTCGCGGCCTCGACTTCGGCGGGGGCGAAGGCGACCTCGACGCGCTTGTCGTCGACGTCGCGGTCACCGGGAAGTCCCACGACGACGAGCTCGCGCGTGCCGTCGAGGTGGGTCAGCGCCAGCACGACGTTCTTCAGCGTGTGCGCGGCGGTCCACGCGGTGGACTCGGCGGTGGCGGGGCCGGCGATGCCGGGCGCCGGAGCGTCGAGGTGGGCGTTGGCGTGGTCGACGAGGGTCGCGATCGTGGGCGTGTTCGGGGAGTCGAAGATCACGGCATCCGGCTGTCCCTCGATCGGGAGCGCCTCGGGCGCGACCGTCGTGAAGGCCTCGACGTTGGCGGCGTACCCGCCGGCGGAGCGCACGAAGGTGTCTTCACCGATCGGGGTCGGGTGCAGGAACTCCTCGGACTTCGACCCGCCCATCGCCCCCGCGTCGGCGGCGACGATGACGTACTCGAGACCCAGGCGCGTGAAGATGCGCTCGTAGGCGTCGCGCTGCGCCTGGTACGAGGCATCCAGTCCGGCATCCGTCGCGTCGAACGAGTACGCGTCCTTCATCGTGAACTCGCGGCCGCGCAGGAGACCGGCGCGGGGGCGCGCCTCGTCGCGGTACTTGTCCTGGATCTGGTAGATCGTCAGCGGCAGGTCCTTGTACGACGAGTAGAGGTCCTTCACCAGGAGCGTGAACATCTCCTCGTGCGTGGGCGCGAGCAGGTAGTCGGCGCCCTTGCGGTCCTGCAGGCGGAACAGCGCGTCGCCGTACTCCTCCCAGCGGCCGGTGACCTCGTACGGCTCGCGCGGCAGCAGGGCCGGGAAGTGCACCTCGAAGGCTCCGGCGTTCGCCATCTCTTCGCGCACGACCGTCTCGATCTTGGCCTTGACCTTCAGACCGAGCGGCAGCCACGCGAAGATGCCCGGGGCGTTGCGGCGGATGTATCCGGCGCGCACGAGCAGACGGTGGCTCGTGACCTCGGCATCCGAGGGGTCTTCGCGGAGCGTGCGGAGGAAGTAGTTCGAGAGACGGGTGACCACGAGAGTCGAGTCTAAGCCGGTGGATGCCACGAGTCCCCCGACCGCGAGGACCGGGGGACTCGTTCGCCGTCACAGCGTCGGCAGAAGCTGCTCGGCGAGGAGGATGGAGAGGTCGGGCGAAGTGGCGCTGAGGGAGTTCGCGCCCGGCGGGAGCACGGTTCCGACCTTCAGGAGATTGGTGCCGTCCGTCACCCACAGCTCACGGCCGCCCGCGGCGTCGAACTTCGACTGGAGCTCCACCCAGTAGGCCTTCGTGGCGCCGGTGACGGTCACCGGCGTGCTCTCCGCCGCCGAGGCTGCCATCTCGTCGAGCCCGACGGCGCCACCGGGCACCATGCTCACGCTCGCCTCCAGCGTCCCGTCCCCTCGCGTCAGGGTGACCGAGCAGAGGTCGTCAGCGATCGGATACGCGGGGTTCGGGCGGCTCACCGTCGCTGAGTCGTATCCGAAGGCTGCGGCGTCGATCGATGCGGACAGATCCGCGCAGTTCCACGCAGACCACCACGCGTCGGTCGGCGTCGCCGGGATGCCAGCCGGGTAGTCGACGAGACGGGCTCGCACCTGGTCGATGATGTTCGCGGCGGTACTGGCACTGTCGTCACTTCCCTCCGCCATCTGGAGGATCAAACGGATCCGCGTTCCCCCTGCGGAGGACGACGTGATGCATGCGCTGTTCGCGTTCGGGCATCCTTCGGGCGCGAACCACTCGGTCTCCGGCATCGGCAGCTCCTGGTCGGACGGGAGCACGGCGAGGGTGATCTGTGCCGCCTTGTACTCGTCCGATGATGCCCAGGTGCAAAGGATGCCGCCCTTGACCGTCAGCCGACTGTCATGGGGGATGAATGTCACGTCGGCCATCTCGTGCCCGGTGAGAGACGACAGCTGGCCGGAGGTCAGCACGTTCTCACACGAGCCGTCGAACGGCGCTCGTCCCGCACTCGACGTCGCGGTCGGGGTCGGTGTCGGCGTGGGGGTCGGGGTCGGCGTGGCGCTCGGCGTCTCCGCGGGCACGGACACCACCGGCGAAGGGGTCTCCGCCACCGGCGCGGCGTTCAGCATCGATGTCGTTGCGACGCCCCCCGCGATCGCCACGACCAGCACCGCCGCGATCGACCCCGCGATCCACGCGCCCCGATGGGCCCCCGCGGGGGCGATCCCCCGCGCACCTGTGACGATCCGCGAACGCAGGGCGGCACGCTCGTCGGGTGTGAGGTCCGCGTTCATGAGCGCACTCCTTCCAGCGACGACAACTCGTCGCGCAGCTTCGCTTTCGCCCGCGACAGGCGGGACTTGACCGTCCCCGCCGCGATGCCGAGGACCTGGGCGACCTCTCGCTCCGGGTACCCCTCCAGGACGGCGAGCACCACCACGGCCTGCTCGCGCTCGGGCAGACGCTTCAGTGCCGCCAGGACGCCGCTCTCATCCGACGCCGAGGTCGCGTGCGACTCGGACATCGTCGATCGGTCCAGAAGAGCGCGGTAGCGACGTCCGGATCGTTCGAGGTTTCGCGCGCAGTTGGCCACCGCGTTCAGCAACCACGGCAACGGCGACCCGTCCACCAACCGCACCGACGCCCGCTTGCGCCATAGCTCGAAGAACGCCACGGTCACGGCATCCTTCGCATCCTCCCGGTGCGTCAACAACCTCGACGCATGACGGAACAACCGCGCGTCATACCGATCGAACAACGCGGCCAGCGCCTGCTCATCGCCCCTGAGTACCCGAGTCCACAGCCCGGCGTCATCATCTTCCACACCCCGTAGTGTCCGCGATCACGGTAAAGGTTCCCCGGATCGACGCGAGTTCGATCACGAATCGATAACGGCTTTCGCCATCACTCCCGCAGTGCACGGAATGTGCCGCGTAGTCCTAGGGTGAGGGCGTGCAGCCCCGATGGATCGCCGCGATCGCGAGCGGCGTCGCGCTCGTGCTGGGCCTGTTCTTCTGGACGACGACCGGCGTCGTCGTGTGGTCGATCACGCAGGCTTCATCGACGACGGAAGCCGACACGGACATGTCGCCGTTCGACGAGCCCACGGATGTGGCGGACGACGACTTCCGCATTACCGAGGTGTACGACGTGGGGGCCGATGGCATCCTGTCTCCGCAGCCGAGCGCAGAAGCGGCGTCCGTGTGGGCGGACATCGAACGCGTGTTCACGCCGCGCGTCGCGGCCACGCGGATCAGTCGACTCAAAGTGGGCGACGATTCCACGACCGACACCCTGGCGTGGGTGTCGCGCGAGGACACCCCCGAGTACTGGACGTTCGCGGCCAACGTCGCCTACGCCGACGACGACGAGCTGTGGCTTCCCACGCTGGTGCACGAGTACGCGCACGTGCTGAGCCTCGGACCCGACTCCGTCGACTCCTACACCGACACCTGCGACACCCTCTGGACGGGTCAGGGATGCCTCCTGCCCGAGACGTCGCTGCTCGCCTTCTCCGACCGGTTCTGGCAGTCATACACCGACGCACCCGCGGCCGACAACGTCGACGTCGACGTCGCCGACGCGTTCTACGCCGAGCACGAGAGCGACTTCGTCGACGCGTACGCCGCCACCAACGTCGCCGAGGACTTCGCCGAGAGCTTCGCGACATACGTCCTCGAGGATCAGCCGACAGACGCGGGCCCGGTCGCCGACAAGCTCCGCTTCTTCGCCGAGTACCCGCCCTACGTGCTGGCGCGCGAGCGCCTCCGCGCCGAATTCGACCTGGACTGACCCTCGCGGTGACTCCCCGGCAGGGGGCGGGCGAACGACCACACGGCTTCGAGCTCGGATGCCATCCCCCGGGCGGCAGATGACCGGCCGCCCGACATAGCCTGGAGCGATGACCACCGTCCTCCTCACGGGATTCGAGCCGTTCGGCGGCGACGCCACGAATCCGTCCGGCGACGCCGTCCGAGCCGTCGGCATGCGCTGGACCGGCGCCGAACGACTGATCGTCGACGTCCTTCCGGTCGCGTTCGACGCGGCCGGGACGCGGCTGCGGCAGCTCCTCGACGAGCACCACCCCGATGTCGTGATCGCCACGGGCCTCGCGGGGGGACGCGCGCAGGTCACCCCCGAGCGCGTGGCGATCAACCTCGCCGACGCCCGCATCCCCGACAACGACGGCGCGCAGCCGGTCGACCTCCCCGTGGTCGAGGGCGGTCCGACCGCCTACTTCGCGACCCTGCCCGTCAAGGCGATCGCGGCGGCGCTGGGCGACGCCGGCATTCCGGCCGCGGTGTCGCACTCGGCGGGGACCTTCGTGTGCAACCACGTGCTGTTCACCGCCCTGGATGCCGCCGCGCCCGACACGCGCGCCGGATTCGTCCACCTGCCGTACGCGCGCGAGAGCGCCCCGGAGGGCGCGCCATCGCTGCCTCTCGATGACATCGTGCGCGCCGTCGAGCTCACCGTGCGCACCGCGCTGGACGTGCCGGTCGACGTCGCGACATCCGCCGGCACGCTGCACTGACCCGCGCGCCTCAGGCCGCGCGCCGCCCGAGGTGCAGGACCGTCCGCACGATCAGACCCGCCACCAGCGCCCAGAAGGCGGCGCTGACGCCCGCGACGGCGATACCGGATGCCGCGATGAGGAACGTCACGACCGCCGGGGTCCGCTCGCCCGGATCGTCGATCGCCTGCTGCACGGCGGAGCCGAAGGCCGCGAAGAGCGCCACGCCCGCGACAGCCGGGATGACCCCCGCGGGGGCGAGCAGCACGATCGCGGCGAACGCGGCCGACAACGCGCCGAGCACGAGGTAGGTGCCGCCGGCCGAGACCCCCGCCACCCAGCGCCGCTTCGGATCGGGGTGCGCATCGGGGCCCGCGGCGATGGCCGCGCTGATCGCGCCCAGGTTGATCGCGTGTCCCCCCGCGGTGGCCGCCAGCATCGAACCCGCGCCGGTCACGAGCATCGCCGGACGCCACGGGATCGTGTAACCGAGGCTGCGCATGACCGCGACCCCGGGCACGTTCTGCGATGCCATCGTCACCACGAACAGCGGCAGGGCGATGCCGACGACCGACCCCACCGTGAGCGTCGGGGCGGTGAAGGCGAGCTGCGGCACGAGCGTCGCGGCATCCAGGTCGGCTCCGGTGCGCGCCAGAGAGACGGCGACCACGACGATGGCCGCCACGAACGCCAGCGGCACCGCCCAGCGCGGGAGCAGACGGGATGCCACGAGCCACACGATCAGCACGGGCGCCACGCCCCACGGGTCGGCGACGAGACCGAGGAACGGCTGGATGCAGAGGGGGAACAGGACGCCCGCGAGCATCGCCTGCGCGATCGACGGCGGGATGCGCGCGATCAGCGCCCCCAGGGGCGGGAACAGCGCGGTGCACAGGATGAGCGCGCCCGAGACGAGGAAACCTCCCACGACCGCGGGCCATCCCCCCTCGACCGCCCCGGTCGCGGCGAGCAACGCGACACCGGGGGTCGACCAGGCGATCGTGATCGGCATCCGGTAGCGCGCGGCGAGGAGGATGCAGCCGATCCCGACCATGAGCGTGATGGCGAGCAGGCCGCTCGCCGCCTGCTCGGGGGTCGCCCCGACCGAGCGCAGGCCGGTGAGCACCACGGCGAACGTGCTGGTGAAGCCGACGAGAGCGGTCACCACGCCCGCGATGAGGGGACGGGCGAGGGAGGCGTGCGAAGTCTCGATCATGAGACTCCCGACGCTAGCGGAACGGCAGTGGTCCACTCGCGCTCGCGCGGACCACGCGTTGCCGCGATCAGGCCGTGATGACCTGCGCGGTTCCGGGGGCGGCGTCCGGACCCATCTCGTCGGCGAGGCGGTTCGCCTCTTCGATCAGGGTGCGCACGATCTCGGCCTCGGGCACGGTCTTGATGACCTCGCCCTTGACGAAGATCTGCCCCTTGCCGTTGCCCGAGGCGACACCCAGGTCGGCATCTCGTGCCTCACCGGGTCCGTTGACGACGCAGCCCATGACGGCGACGCGAAGGGGCACGGTCATGTCCTTCAGCCCCTCGGTGACGTCGTCGGCGAGCGTGTAGACATCGACCTGTGCACGGCCGCACGAGGGGCACGAGACGATCTCGAGCTTGCGCTCGCGCAGGTTCAGCGACTGCAGGATCTGGTGTCCGACCTTGACCTCTTCGGCCGGCGGGGCCGAGAGCGAGACGCGGATCGTGTCGCCGATGCCCTCGGAGAGCAGGATGCCGAAGGCGGTCGCGCTCTTGATCGTGCCCTGGAACGCGGGCCCCGCCTCGGTCACACCGAGGTGCAGGGGCCAGTCGCCCCGCTCGGCGAGGAGGCGGTACGCCTTGACCATGACGATCGGGTCGTTGTGCTTGACCGAGATCTTGAAGTCGTGGAAGTCGTGCTCCTCGAACAGCGATGCCTCCCACACGGCGCTCTCCACGAGCGCCTCGGGCGTGGCCTTGCCGTACTTCTCGAGCAGGCGGCGGTCGAGCGACCCGGCGTTGACGCCGATGCGCAGCGAGACGCCCGCGTCTTTCGCAGCCTTCGCGATCGCACCGACCTGGTCGTCGAACTTGCGGATGTTGCCCGGGTTCACGCGCACCGCACCGCAGCCGGCGTCGATCGCCTGGAAGACGTACTTCGGCTGGAAGTGGATGTCGGCGATGACGGGGATCTGGCTCTTCTTCGCGATGATGTGCAGCACGTCGGCGTCGTCCTGGGACGGCACGGCGACGCGCACGATCTCGCACCCGGATGCCGTCAGCTCGGCGATCTGCTGGAGGGTCGCGTTGATGTTGGTCGTGGGCGTCGTGGTCATCGACTGGACGCTCACGGGGGCGTCACCGCCGACGAGGACCTTGCCGACCTTGATCTGGCGGGTCTTGCGACGAGGCGCGAGGACCTCCGGCACGCGGGGCATCCCGATGTTCACTGCAGGCACGGCTTCAGCCTACGCCGCTGCACCCGCGCGGGGGCTGAAGACGGCCTGTGGTAAGTTCGGCGCCATGCGCGCGCACACATCCTGGTGGCCCACCGTCTAGGCGGTGCGCACGCATGCAACAGACCGCCCTCCCCCTGGGGAATACGGCGGTCTTCGTGTTTTCGGCGGCCGCTGTGGACCCTCACTCAGAGACGAAAGAACACCTCGATGACCGGGCCCGATCCCTCCTCCCTGCTCCACGGCCTCGCCGCGGGCACCGCCCCCTTCGCTCTGATCGCCCGTGACGGCGCGAACGTCGAGGTGCTCACCGGCGACGTCGTCGACGTCGAGCTTCTCGCCGACATCCCGCTGACGGATGCCACGGGCACCGCGCGCGAGGTCCTCGCGCTCGTCCCGTTCCGGCAGGTGCGCGAGCGCGGCTTCGTCTGCCACGACGACGGAGCGCCGCTGCGCTGCCTCGTGGTGGAGGAGCGGGTGTCGCTGGATCGCGCCGCGGTCACGGCATCCCTCCCGTCCTCCCCGGTACCGCTCACGGACGCGGGCTTCGACATCGCCGACGAGGAGTACGCCGACATCGTGCGGCGGGTGATCGCCGACGAGATCGGCCGGGGCGAGGGGGCGAACTTCGTCATCCGCCGCGACTTCGTCGCCGGGGTCGACGTCGATCCGCGTATCGCCGCGCTGACGTGGTTCCGCGCGCTGCTCGAACACGAGAAGGGCGCGTACTGGACGTTCGCCGTCGTGACCGACGAGCACATCGCGGTCGGTGCGAGCCCCGAGGCGCACGTGAGCGCCAAAGAGGGGATCGTCACGATGAACCCCATCTCGGGGACCTTCCGTCACCCCGCGGGCGGGGCGACGGCCGAGACCCTCGCCGAGTTCCTCCGCTCGACCAAAGAGACCGAAGAGCTCTTCATGGTCGTCGACGAGGAGCTGAAGATGATGAGCGCCGTCTGCAGCGACGGCGGACGCATCACCGGCCCGCACCTCAAGGTGATGTCGCGCCTGACGCACACCGAGTACATGCTGCGCGGACGCAGCGACCTCGACCCGCGCGACATCCTGCGCGAGACGATGTTCGCCCCCACCGTCACCGGTTCCCCCATGCAGAACGCGTGCACGGTCATCGCGCGACACGAGACGACCCCGCGCGGCTACTACTCCGGCGTCGCGGCGCTGTTCACCCCGAACGGCGCGACCGAAGGCCCCACGCACGACCTCGATGCGCCGATCCTCATCCGCACGGCCTATCTCGTCGACGGTCGCCTGCGCGTCCCCGTGGGCGCCACGCTCGTGCGTCATTCCGAGCCGGACGGCGAAGTGGGCGAGACCCACGGCAAGGCCGCGGGCGTCCTCGGGGCGATCGGCGCGATCCCCCGCGACGTGCCGGCCGCTCCGCCGTCGGCCGACCCCGACGCGCCGACCGCACCGCGTCGCCCGGTGGACGAGGATCCCGCGATCGCCGAGCTGCTGGCCTCCCGCAACGACCGTCTCGCGCCGTTCTGGATGAACCCGCAGGACCCCGACGGCACGGGTCCCTTCGCCGGGCGCACCGCTCTCGTCGTGGATGCCGAGGACCGCTTCACCACGATGCTCGCGCACCAGCTGCGCCACCTCGGTCTCGACACCCGCATCGTGCACTGGTCCGAGGTCGCGGACGCCGAACTCGACGCCGCCGATCTCGTCGTCTCGGGCCCAGGCCCCGGCGACCCGCGCGACGACAGTCCGCGCATGGAGGCGATGCGCCACGTCGTCGGTCGCCGTCGTGCGACGGGAGCACCGCTGCTCGCGGTCTGCCTGAGCCACCAGATCCTCGCCGATGCGCTCGGAATCGACCTCGCGCCCCTCGCGCAGCCCCACCAGGGTCTGCAGAAGACCGTCGACGTCTTCGGCGAGCCGGCCTCGATCGGCTTCTACAACACCTTCACGGCGCGGGTGGCGCCGGGCGACACGCGGCGGGGCATGACGGTCGGCGCGGGATCGGTGACGACCGAGATCGTGACCGATGTCGCCGCGGATGCCGAGACCGGCGACGTCTACGCCCTCCGGGGTCCGGGCTTCGCGAGCGTGCAGGGGCACCTCGAGTCGATCCTGTCGCGCGACGGCATGCGCACGCTGGAGCGGCTGATCGCGCACGTGCTCTGACGCGCCGTCCCCTCGACGGGCTCAGCGACCACTCCGCGAGGCGGCTGAGTCCGTCGAAGCCCGCTACAGCAGCTTCACGGGGTTGAAGATGTCCGCGAGGAACAGCACGCTGCCCATGCCCACCAGCAGGATCACGACGACGAAGGTCACGGGCACCAGGCGCGTGGCATCCACGGGCTTGGCGATGCGTCCCCGGGCCCGCGCGATGATCTTCTTCAGCCCGTCCCAGAGCGCGACGACCACGTGCCCGCCGTCGAGCGGGAGCAGCGGGATGAGGTTGAAGGCGAAGAGGGCGATGTTCAGGCCGCCGAGCAGCAGGACCATCTGCTGCACACGGTCGAGGATCGGGGCGTCCACCGCGGCGATCTCGCCCGCCATCCGCCCCGCACCGACGACGCTCATGGGGCTGTCGGCGTCGCGCGGCTGGCCCGTGAGCGTATCCACGGCGACCCCGTAGATACGAACCGGCAGCTGCACCATGATCTGCGCCACGTGCTCGATGTACTGGCCCGTCGCGTCGACGCCGGTCCAGATCGGCTGCGGCTCGTAAGCGAACTGGGGGCGGAGGCCGGCGAAGCCGATGGTCTCATACTCGGGTGCACCCGAGGCATCCGTCACCGGTTGGCCCTGGGCGTCCGTGACAGCACGGTCGGTCGCCTGCGGCGTGAACTGCACGGTCTGCTCTTGTCCGTTGCGCTCGATGACCATCGACAGGGCCTTGCCCGGCGACGCCTGGATGATCGCCGCCGCTTCGTTGAAGGTCGAGACCGGTGTGCCGTCGATCGAGATCATCGTGTCGCCCGGCTGCATGCCCGCCGCCTTGGCGGGCGCGACCGGATCGGACGGCTCGCAGTCCTGCCGCTGCTGACTCGCCGGGATCACGCACTCCGAGACGGAGGCGACGGTCGTCGTGCCCTGCTGGATGCCGATCGCGCTCAATGCGATCGTGAACAGCACGACCGCGAGCACGAGGTTCATCGCCGGCCCGCCGAGCATGATGATGATGCGCTTCCACACGGGGAGCCGGTAGAACGTGCGGTCGTCTCCGCCGATGAGCGTCTCGGCATTGGCATCGCGGGCGTCCTGCACCATCGTGGCGAAGAACCGGGAACGACGCTTCGGCTGCTCCTCGCCCTCGGGCGCGGGCGGATACATGCCCGCCATCGAGATGAAGCCGCCGAGCGGCAGGGGCTTGAACCCGTACTCGGTCTCACCGATGCGCTTCGACCACAGCGTCGGCCCGAAGCCGATCATGTACTGGCCCACTCGCACGCCGAAGATCTTCGCGGGGAGCAGGTGGCCCATCTCGTGCAGCGCGATCGAGATGGCGAGGCCCACCACGAGAACGACGACACCGATGAGGAAGGCGATGGCAGTCACCCGCCGACGATACCGCCGCCGTCCTTTGAAGCGCCCGTGCGGCGGCGATGCCCTGTCTGTGTGGGACCGGATGAGACAATGGACGAGATGCCGACCGACGCCACTCCGAACCTTCCGCCCGTGCTCCGGCCCGAGCGTCCGCCCCAGCGCGACCTCGCCGAGCTCGCCCGCCGATTCGGCGTTCGCCACGTCGGGGAGGTCGACGGGACGACCCTCACGGGCATCACGCTCGCGACCGCCGATCTGCGCGCGGGAGAGGCCTTCGTCGCGATCCGCGGGGTGAACCGGCACGGAGCCGAGTTCGCCGCGACCGCCGCCGAGCGCGGAGCCGTCGCCGTCATCACCGACGCCGTCGGTGCCGAGATCGCCGGGCCCGCCGGGCTCCCGATCGTGGTCGTCGACGATCCGCGCGCGCTCCTCGGCGACCTGTCCGCGTGGGTGTACGGCACCGGCCCGGGAGACGACCTCCCGCAGCTGCTCGCCACGACCGGCACCAACGGCAAGACAAGCGTGTCCCACCTGCTCGAAGGCATCCTGGGTCAGCTCGGAGTGGTCACGGGCCTGTCCTCCACGGCCGAGCGTCACATCGCGGGAGAGGTCATCGTCTCGCGGCTCACCACCCCCGAGGCATCCGAGTTCCACGCCCTTCTCGCGCTCATGCGCGAACGCGGCGTCGAGGCCGTGGCGGTCGAGGTGAGCGCGCAGGCCCTCACCCGGCACCGCGTCGACGGTCTCGTGTTCGACGTCGCCGGCTTCACGAACCTCACCCACGATCACCTCGACGACTACGCCGACATGCGCGAGTACTTCGAGGCGAAGCTTCCGCTCTTCCGCGCCGACCGTGCGCGGCGCGGGGTCGTCTGTCTCGACTCCCCCGCGGGTGCCGAGATCGCGGCCCGCGCCGAGATCCCCGTGGTCACCATCGTCACTCCCGCGATCGCCGCGGATCCCTCCGCCGACGCCGACTGGACGGTCGACATCGTCGACGAGCGCCAGGAGGGGACGGAGTTCACCCTCCGCTCGCGCGACGGTCGCGCGCTCACCACCGTGGTCCCGGTGATCGGCCGGCATATGGCGGCGAACGCCGGTCTCGCGATCGTCATGCTGCTCGAGACCGGGTACGCGTGGGAACGCCTCGTCGACGCCCTCGACGGCGGCCGCATCGAGGCCTCGCTCCCGGGGCGCACGCAGCTCGTCTCCGGCCCCGAGGGACCGGCGGTCTACGTCGACTTCGGTCACTCCCCCGACGCGTTCGAGAAGACCCTGGCGGCCGTCCGCCGTGTGACCCCCGGCAAGGTCGTCATGCTCTTCGGCGCCGACGGCGACCGCGACGCGACCAAGCGCCACGACATGGGGCGCACCGCGGTGATGGGCAGCGACGTGCTGATCGTCACCGATCATCACCCCCGACACGAGAATCCGGATGCCATCCGCGAGGTGCTCGTCGAGGGCGCGCGCCGCGCGCGGCCCGACGCAGAGATCCTCGAGTTCACCCCGCCCGAGCGCGCGATCCTCGAGGCCGTGAAGCTCGTCGGCGAGGGCGACGCGATCCTCTGGGCCGGACCCGGCCACCAGGACTACCGCGACATCCGCGGTGTCCGAACGCCGTACTCGGCGCGCGAGCTGTCCCGGAGGGCCCTGCGTGCCGCCGGGTGGGCCGTGCCCGACCCGCAGTGGCCCGTACCGTACGACCTCGACGAGACGCCGTCGTCCGACCCCGAGCGCCCCGTGGAATTCCCCGCCTGACCCGCGGCGTGCACCGCGCACCCGGCGTCTGAAGCGCGGGGTGCCCTCACGCCGCGCCCCCTCGCGCCGCGCACCCCTCACGCTGACTTGCGCCATATGCACGCCGAAGGACACCGTCCGCGAACATTCGGCGCAAGTCACCGAGGGTATTCAGCGCGACGGGCGCCAGCGCGCCAGCGCGTCAGCGCGCCGCGATCACGGCATCCGCGGTCCGACGCGCCCAGGCTTCGGCGTCGGCGAGCGATTCGCGGGTCAGCGCCGCGGGCGCCTCGTGGCGGTCGACGACCGCGTCGACGACCTCGAGGATGCCGAGGAAGCTCAGTCGCCCCTCGTGGAACGCGTCGACGGCCTGCTCGTTCGCGGCGTTGAAGACGGCGGGATAGGTCGCCCCCGCTCGCCCCACCTTCTTGGCGAGAGCGACGGAGCCGAAGGCTTCCTCATCGAGCGGCTCGAAGGTCCATCGGCTCGCGGTCGTCCAATCCAGCGGCGCCCCGACGCCGGCGACGCGGCGCGGCCAGTCGAGACCGAGCGAGATCGGCAGTCGCATGTCGGGCGGTGAGGCCTGCGCGATCGTCGATCCGTCGATGAACTCGACCATCGAGTGCACGATCGACTGCGGGTGCACGGTGACGTCGATACGGTCGTACGGCACGTCGAAGAGCAGGTGGGCCTCGATCACCTCGAGCCCCTTGTTCACGAGCGTCGCCGAGTTGGTCGTCACGACGCGTCCCATGTCCCACGTCGGGTGCGCGAGCGCCTCGGCGGGAGTGACATCCCGCAGCTGCTCGCGCGAGCGTCCGCGGAACGGGCCTCCGGATGCCGTGAGCACCAGCCGGCGCACCTCGTGCGCCTCCCCGGACCGCAGGGCCTGCGCGATCGCGGAGTGCTCCGAATCGACCGGCACGATCTGACCGGGGGCGGCGAGCGCGGTGACGAGCTCACCGCCGACGATCAGCGACTCCTTGTTCGCCAGGGCGAGGGTACGCCCCGACTCGAGCGCCGCGATGGTGGGACCCAGCCCCACCGAGCCCGTGATGCCGTTGACGACGACGTCGGCCTCGACGTCGCGGACGAGCTGCTCGGCCTCGACCGCACCGAGGGCGACGTGTTCGACGCCGAACTCCCGCGCCTGCGCCTCGACGCCCGCCCGATCGGAGCCGGCGGCGAGGCCGACGACCTCGAAGCGGTCCGCATTCGCACGGATGACGTCGAGCGCCTGCGTCCCGATCGAGCCGGTGGAACCGAGGAGGAGGACGCGGCGCATCCCGTCAGCCTACTGAGCGGAGGGAGCGGCGTGCTGGACGCCGAGGATGTCGACGACGAAGACGAGCGTGGACCCGGCCGGGATGGAGCCCTGCGCCGTGTCTCCATAACCATCAGCGGGAGGGATCACCGCGACGACCTGCGAACCGACGGTCTGGCCCACGAGTGCTTGCTTGAAGCCCGGAATGACGCCCGGGCGGCCAGCGGACGACACTTCCGCAACGAGCTGGGTGGGAGCGCCCTTGTCCCAGCTGGAGTCGAAGACTGTCCCGCCGTCGTAGAGGGCTCCCGTGTACTGCACGATCACGCTGTCACCCGCGTTGATGACATCGCCCGTGCCCTGGCGGAGATTCTCCACGCGCGTCTCGGTGGGTGCCGGCGTGCTGGGGACGGTGATGGTCGGTGCGCCGTTGTCGGCGAAGGTCACGGTCGGCATGCCGTCGACCGGAGCGACCTCGGTGCCCTCGGCACGGGTGGGCAGCTCGGAGATCGAGTCGGCCACGAGGATGTAGGCGGGCGAGCCCTCGCCCAGCGTTCCCGCCGGGAAGGTCGAGACGGTGCGCGAGCCGATGGGCACGCAGGACACGGCGGCACCGAAGATCTGCTGCGCGTTGACAATCATGTCCATGCCCGCGGGGTCGCTCTTGAGCGTGTCGAGCGCGACCTCACCGGTCGACGCGTCGATCACGGTGTAGTTCGCCTTCACGAGGTCACCGGGCTTCACCTCGTCGCCGGTCCCCGGGATCAGGGTGCTGCGCTGGATCGCGGTCGGAGCGAAACCGTCGGGGCGGGTCACCGCCACTTCGCCCTGGAAGTCACCGGACACCTCGAGGCCGGCGGGCACATCGCCGGTGAAGGGCGTCTGGCACTGGCTCGCGTCGGGGCTCGCGCTGGCGTCCGGTGCCTGGCTGTCGTCGGAGGATCCGGCGCATCCGGCCAGCAGAAGCACCGCCACGGCGGCGACGGACAGGGAAGCGATCGGGCGGAAGCGCACGGAGAACCTCTCGAGAGAAGACGGGGAAACCCCATCCTCGCGTATTCGTCTTAGTCGCGGCTGGGAGTCCCCATGCACGCCCGGGCATGCGGCGACGAGTAACCTCGACGGGTGAGTTCCGACGTGCCCGCAGAGACGCCCGCCGCCGTGCCGCAGCAGATGGGCGCGACGTACGTCCTCGGGCGTTCGCTCATCGCCCCGCTCGCCCGGGCGGTGTACCGCCCGCGTGTCGAGGGCCGAGAGAACGTCCCGCGCACCGGACCGGTGATCTTCGCGAGCAATCACCTGTCGTTCATCGACTCGATCGCGATCCCGGTCGCGGCTCCGCGCCCGGTGCACTTCATGGCGAAGTCGGCGTACTTCGAGAAGTGGGCCTCGCGACAGTTCTTCACCGCGATCGGCGCGATCCCCGTCGAACGCGGCGCCGGGCAGAAGGCCCTCGACGCCCTCGACCAGCAGCGCGCCCTGCTCGAGGACGGCCGCGCCGTCGCCCTGTACCCCGAAGGCACGCGTTCCCTCGACGGCCGGCTGTACAAGGGCCGCACCGGCGTCGCGTTCCTCGCCCTGCAGACCGGCGCCCCGGTCGTCCCCGTGGGCCTCATCGGCACCGACAAGGTCATGCCGGTCGGCGCGAAGATCCCCACGACGAAAGAGCGCATCACGGTGCGCTTCGGCGAGCCCCTCGACCTCTCTCCGCACGGCCCCGCGACCTCGGGCCGCGCCCGCCGCGGTGCCACCGACGAGATCATGGCCGCCATCCACGCGCTCAGCGAGCAGGAGCTCGCGAACGCGTACAACGAGGCGCCGGCGCAGAACCCCCTCGAGCGCATCAAGCAGGTCCTCCCGCACGAGCGGCTCTGACCCTCGCGCCTTTTCCTCCTTGACGCGCAGGCGCGAGGCGAGCAGGGTCGGGAGTGACGGCCCGAACCGTCACCGCCACGACGAGGAGGCACCGTGAAGAAGTTCGTCAATGACCCGGCAGACGTGCTGGCCGAGGCCCTCCGGGGCATCGAGGCCGCCTACCCGCAGCTCCGTGTCGACGCGGAGAACCGCGTCATCTCGCGGGCTGAGCCGACCCGCGCAGGGAAAGTCGCTCTGGTGTCGGGCGGAGGTTCCGGCCATGAGCCGTTGCACGGCGGCTTCGTCGGTCGCGGCATGCTCGACGCGGCGGCCGCGGGCGAAGTCTTCACGTCGCCCACACCCGACCAGGTGCTCGCCGCGACCCAGGCGGTGGACTCGGGCGCGGGCGTCCTCCACATCGTGAAGAACTACACCGGCGACGTGCTGAACTTCGAGATGGCCGCCGAACTCGCCGCCGCGGAGGGCGTTCAGGTCGAAGCGGTCGTGGTGGCCGACGACGTGGCCGTGCAGGATTCCACGTGGACCGCGGGCCGGCGCGGCACGGGGACCACGGTGGTGCTCGAGAAGATCGTGGGCGCGCTGGCCGAAGAGGGCGCCGACCTCGCCGCCGTCGCCGCGCTCGCGCGACTCGTGTCCGCGGCCGGCCGCTCCATGGGCGTCGCACTGACGAGCTGCACCGTCCCCGCCGCGGGACGCCCCACCTTCGAGCTGCCCGACGACGAGATGGAGGTCGGGGTCGGCATCCACGGCGAACCCGGTCGGTCGCGCGTGAAGCTGGCATCCGCTCACGAGATCGCGAAGCTCATGGTCGACCCGATCGTCCACGACTTCGGCGACCCGGTCGGGCCGGCCATCGTGCTGCTGTCCGGGCTCGGCGGAACGCCGCTGATCGAGCAGTACCTGCTCTACGGCGAGATCGCTCCCCTACTGGCCGACGCGGGCGTCGACGTGCAGCGCGTGCTCATCGGCGACTACATCACCAGCCTCGACATGGCGGGAGCATCGCTCACGGTGGTGAAGGCCGACGATGAGATGCTGCGCCTGTGGGACGCGCCGGTCGTGACCCCGGGACTGCGGTGGGGCGCATGAGCGAGACCGTCTCGACCGCGGACCTCGTCTCCTGGATCCGCGCGTTCCGCGATGCGGTCCAGCAGCACAAGGACGAGCTGACGCGGCTGGATTCCGAGATCGGCGACGCGGACCACGGATCGAACATGGCCCGGGGTCTGGATGCCGTGGTCGCGAAGCTCGATCCCGCCCCGGCGGGCGCCGGCGACCTGTTCAAGACCGTCGGCATGACGCTCGTGTCCTCCGTCGGCGGAGCGAGCGGCCCCCTGTACGGAACGTTCTTCCTCCGGATGGGCCCCGCCCTGTCCGTGGACGAGGTGGATGCCACGACCCTGGGCGCTGCGCTCCGCGCGGGCGTGGAGGGGGTCGTCGCCCGGGGCAAGGCGGAACTCGGCGACAAGACGATGGTCGACGCCCTCTCCCCCGCTCTCGACGCGTGGGATGCGGCCGTCGCCGACGGCTCCGATGCCGCCGGCGCCGCGCGGGCAGCGGCCGAGGCCGCCGCTCGTGGCCGGGACGCCACCGAGCCGCTCGTGGCACGGAAGGGGAGAGCGAGCTACCTCGGTGAGCGCAGCGCGGGACACCTCGACCCGGGCGCCACCTCGGCGACGCTCCTGATCGAAGCCCTGCGCGACACGCTGGCGGATGCCGCGTGATCGGTCTCGTGGCCGTCTCGCACTCGCGCGTGCTCGCCGAGGCCGCGGTCGAGTTGGCGCTGCAGATGGGCGGTGAGAATCCGCCCACCGTCCGCGTCGCCGCGGGCGGTCCGGATGGAGACCTCGGAACGGATGCCGTGGCCATCGCCGCGGCGATCGACGAGGCCGACAGCGGCGACGGCGTGCTCGTGCTGATGGATCTCGGCTCCGCGATCCTCAGCGCCGAGACGGCGCTGGAGTTCGTCGCGGCACCGGAGCGTGTCCGGCTGAGCCCCGCGCCGTTCGTCGAGGGGCTGGTCGCGGCGGTGGTCACCGCGGCGGGCGGTGCCGATCTGGCCACCGTCGCGACGGAGTGCGCCACGGCCGCCGACGCGAAGCGACGACAGCTGGGCACGGACGGAGACACCGGGGTCTCGGCATCCGGAGCCGAAAGGGGCGAGACCGACGCGTCGTTCGAGGCGGTCGTGACGAATCCGTCGGGCTTGCACGCCCGTCCCGCGGCGACCTTCGTCAAGACCGCGTCACGCTACGACGCCGATGTCCGCATCGTCGATCTCGACACGGGGTCGGACGAGATCTCGGGCCGCAGCCTGCTCGCGCTCATGGCCCTCGGCATCCGTCGAGGTTCTCGGGTCCGCGTCAGCGCGACGGGGCCCGAGGCGCAGACCGCGCTGGCGGAGCTGCGGACGCTCATCGAGGACGGCTTCGGCGAGCGGTGACGACGCTCAGCGCGTGACGCTCAACAGCCGACGCGCGAGGGCCTCTTCGACGACGAGTTCGGTGACGAGGCCCGCGGCGAGCGCCCCGCGCAGGGCGTCGAGCTTCGACAGGCTCGACACGACGCAGAAGCGACGCGGGATGCGTCGAACGGTGTCGAGGTCGGGGCCGCTCGATCGGGCGTTCAGCTCGGGGATGTCGCTCGAGCCGTCGACGCGGTAGAACACGGTCGCGCAGTCGCCGACCACGCCCTCGCGCTCGATGACGGCGCGGTCGCGCTCGTCGAAGTAGTCGCTGCTGTAGACGTGCGAGGGGACGTCGGCCTGCGGCGAACCGAGACCGAACACGAAGAGCCCGACGCGGTCCTGGATCTCGAGGACGGAACGCACCGAGCGCTCCCGCCACATCGCACGCTTCGTCTGCGGGTCGTCGAAGAGCGCCGGAACCGGGAATTGGTGCACGGACGACGACCACGCGGTCCCGAACCGCGACAGGATCTCCCCCGCGTACGGGATGCCGCTGGTGCGGACGTTGGCGGCACCGTTCATCTGCACGATGTGCGTGTCGTGCACGTCCTTCGCCGGGACATGGCGGGCGATCGCCGACAGGGTCGACCCCCACGCGATGCCGACGGTCATGGAGGACTCGACGCGCTCGGTGAGGATGCGCGCCGCGGTCAACGCCGTGCGCTCGAGCCGATCGGCCTCGGTGGTGCGCGCGGGCGTCGGAACGACGTGTGCGGCGATGCCGAACCGGTCCGCGATGCGCTGCGCCATCTGCCCGCGCGCATCGTCGGGCGGGCTGATCGAGATGGTCACCAGCCCCACATCGCGGGCGTGCTGGAGCAGCCGCGAGACCGAGGACCGCGAGACGCGCATCTCGTGGGCGATCGCATCCATCGTCAGATCTTGCATGTAGTACAGCTGCGCGGCGCGGAGAGCGTCCCGCCCGCGGGCTTCTGCCTGGGTCACCATGGGCCCTCCCGTCCGACCCCATTGTGCACGTTTTTTCAAGGGGCTTGCAACAACGTGCAGACGGGCGCATTCTGTCGGCGTACCAACTACGAAAGGTCGCAGTCGACATGTCGTCCCCCGCAACTTCGCTCCGCGCAGATGTCCAGGCGCTCCGTGACGCCGAAGACATCGACGTCCTCATCATCGGCGGGGGCATCAACGGCCTCGCCACTCTCCGTGACCTGTCCCTCCAGGGCGTCAGCGTCGCACTCGTGGAGCGCGGGGACTTCGTCTCCGGCGCCTCCTCGGCATCCAGCCACATGGTGCACGGCGGCATCCGCTACCTCGAGAACGGGGAGTTCCGCCTCGTCAAGGAGGCGGTGACCGAGCGCAACGATCTGCTCAAGACCGCGCCGCACTACGTGAAGCCCCTCGAGACCACGATCCCGATCTACAAGACCTTCTCCGGCATCCTGTCGGCGCCGTTCCGCCTCCTCGTGACCCACGGTCGCGGCAAGCCCAATGAGCGCGGCGCCCTGCTGATCAAGGTCGGCCTGATCATGTACGACACCTTCTCGCGCGACGGTGGCTCGGTTCCCCGCCACAAGTTCCTCGGCAAGAAGAAGTCGCTCGCCGAGCTCCCGAAGCTCAACCCCGACCTCGCGTACACCGCGACGTACTTCGACGCCTCGATGCACGACCCCGAGCGCATCGCCCTCGACGTGCTCCACGATGGCATCGTCGCGGGTACCGGCCGCACCCAGGCGGTCAACTACGTCTCCGCCGTCGGCGCCGACGCCGACGGCGTCCGCGTCCGCGACGAGGTCTCAGGCGAGGAGTTCTCGGTCAAGGCCAAGGTCGTCCTGAACACCGCCGGCCCCTGGACCGACCTCGCGAACGCCGCGATGGGCCTGAAGACCCAGTTCATGGGCGGCACCAAGGGCTCGCACATCGTCCTCGACAACCCCGAGCTGCTCGCCGCGACCGGCGGCCGCGAGATTTTCTTCGAGCACTCCGACGGTCGCATCGTGCTCATCTACCCGCTCAAGGACCGCGTGCTCGTCGGCACCACCGACATCGACGCCGATCCGGCCAAGCCGGTCGTGTGCACCGACGACGAGATCGACTACTTCTTCGACCTCGTCGGACATGTGTTCCCGAGCATCGCGGTGGATCGGTCGCAGATCGTCTACACCTTCTCCGGCATCCGTCCCCTCCCCCGGCACGACGACACCGCTCCCGGCTTCGTCTCGCGCGACTACCGCATCGTCGAGGATGAGATCGCGGGTGTCCCCGCCATGAGCCTGGTCGGTGGAAAGTGGACCACCTTCCGCGCGCTGGCCGAGCACCTCAGCATGAAGACGCTGCAGAAGCTGCGTCGTCCGCACCGGGTGAGCACCCAGGGCCTGCCCATCGGCGGCGGCGCGGGCTTCCCGGCCACACCGGAGGCGCGGCGCCGTTGGGTCGCCGCACGCACGAATGCTCACTCCCGCGAGCTCGTCGAAGCCCTGCTCACGCGCTACGGCACCCGCGCTGATCTGCTGCTCGAGGCCCTTCCGGCGGAGCCCACGCCGATCGAGCACGCCCCCGGCTACTACGTCGAGGAGCTCGAGTGGATCGCGCGTCACGAGCAGGTCGTGCACCTGATCGACGTGCTCCTGCGCCGGACGCACCTCGCGTTCGTCGGGGGGATGACCGAGCGCACGCTGGTCGAGGTGGCCGAGGCCGTCGCCGGTCCTCTCGGATGGGATGGCGAGCGTGTGAAGGAAGAGGTCGAGCGTACGCGCGAGATCCTCCTCACCGCCCACCGCGTGGATCTGGCCGAGGCCGGGGTCGCCGCAATCTGAGAGAACGTGCGGGCGCGTCACCTGTTGCGCGCCCGCACGGCGGTCATAGGTTCGGATCACCGAGCCGCAACGACGCCCGAGCCGAGGATGGACGGGCGACAACAGAAAGGTCGATGACGACATGCAAGAAGTGAACCTGGGGCTGTACTTCCTCTCGGAGGTGGTCGGCACCGCGATGCTCATCCTGCTGGGCTGTGGCGTAGTCGCCAACGTGGCCCTGGCGAAGACGAAGGGCAACGCCGGCGGAACCCTGATGGTGAACTGGGGATGGGGCCTCGCGGTCTTCGCCGGTGTCATCGTCTCCGCCTACTCGGGCGCTCAGCTGAACCCCGCCGTGTCGATCGGCCTGCTGGTCGCCGGCAAGATCGGCTTCGTCCAGTTCCTCGTGGCTGTGGCGGCGCAGATGGTCGGTGCGATCATCGGTGCCGTGCTCGCCTGGGCCTCCTACAAGCAGCACTTCGACGACGAGCCCGACCCGGCCGCCAAGCTCGGTGTCTTCTCGACGGGCCCGGCCATCCGGTCCTACGGCTTCAACTTCCTCACCGAGGTCATCGCCACCTTCGTCCTGGTCTTCGTGATCTTCGGGTTCGCGGACTACGGCGTCGCGGACATCGGCGTCCCCGGAGGCATCGGTGGTCTCGCCGCCGTCCCCGTGGCTCTGCTCGTGGTCGGTATCGGCGCCTCCCTGGGTGGGCCGACCGGTTACGCGATCAACCCCGCCCGTGACCTCGGCCCGCGCATCGCTCACGCGATCCTCCCGATCAAGGGCAAGGGCTCGAGCGACTGGAGCTACGCCTGGGTGCCGGTCGCCGGCCCCCTCGTCGGCGGTCTGCTGGCAGGTCTGCTGGCCCCTGTGCTCCTCCACCTCGGCAAGTAACACCCCCGCGGGGGCGTCCCGCTCCGCCCGGCGCGCGCCGCCCCCGCTTCCCGCTTCACCTCTTCCCACTCTCTACAAGACAAAGGAGTCCATCCATGGCCGACTACGTCCTCGCCATCGACCAGGGCACGACCTCGACGCGCGCGATGATCTTCGACAAGTCCGGAGGCGTCGTCGCCGTCGGACAGAAGGAGCACGAGCAGATCTTCCCGCGCGCGGGATGGGTCGAGCACGACCCGCTCGAGATCTGGCGCAACACCCAGGAGGTGATCGGCCTGGCGCTGAGCCGCGCCGACATCACCCGTCACGACATCGCCGCCGTCGGCATCACCAACCAGCGTGAGACCGCGGTGGTCTGGGACAAGAACACCGGAAAGCCCGTCTACAACGCCATCGTGTGGCAGGACACGCGGACGCAGTCGATCGTCGACCGCCTCGCCGACGGCGACACCGAGCGCTACAAGAGCATCGTCGGCCTGCCCCTGGCGACGTACTTCTCGGGCACGAAGATCGTCTGGATCCTCGAGAACGTGGACGGTGCCCGCGAGAAGGCGGAAGCCGGCGACCTGATCTTCGGCACTACCGACACCTGGGTGCTGTGGAACCTGACCGGCGGCATCGACGGCGGCGTGCACGCCACCGACGTCACCAACGCCAGCCGCACGCTGTTCATGGACCTCGAGACGCTCGAATGGCGCGACGACATCCTGGCCGACTTCGGCGTTCCGCGCTCGATGATGCCCGAGATCCGTTCGTCCTCCGAGGTGTACGGCACCGTCGAGTCGTCGTCGCTGCTGCGCGAGACCCCCGTGGCCGGCATCCTGGGCGACCAGCAGGCCGCGACCTTCGGTCAGGCGGCATTCGACCCGGGCGAGAGCAAGAACACCTACGGCACCGGGAACTTCCTCATCTTCCAGACGGGCGAAGAGATCGTCCACTCGAAGAACGGCCTGCTGACGACCCTGGGCTACAAGCTCGGCGACCAGCCCGCCCGGTACGCGCTCGAGGGCTCGATCGCGGTGACCGGCTCGCTCATCCAGTGGCTGCGCGACCAGCTCGGCATCATCTCCTCGGCTCCCGAGGTCGAGGCGCTGGCCTCGAGCGTCGACGACAACGGCGGCGTGTACTTCGTGCCGGCGTTCTCCGGCCTGTTCGCGCCCTACTGGCGTCCGGACGCGCGCGGCGCGATCGTGGGCATGACCCGGTACGTCAACAAGGGTCACATCGCCCGCGCCGCCTTGGAGGCCACGGCCTTCCAGACGCGCGAGGTGCTCGATGCGGTGAACGCCGACTCGGGCGTCGACCTCACCGAGCTCAAGGTCGACGGCGGCATGACCGCCAACGACGCGCTCATGCAGTTCCAGGCCGACATCCTCGGCGTGCCCGTCGTGCGTCCGGTCGTCGCCGAGACCACCGCCCTCGGCGCCGCGTACGCCGCGGGCCTCGCCGTCGGCTTCTGGGACAACCTCGACGACCTCCGCGCCAACTGGCAGGAGGACAAGCGCTGGGAGCCCGACATGGACTCCGACGAGCGCGACCGCGAGCTGCGCCTCTGGAAGAAGGCCGTCACCAAGTCCATGGACTGGGTCGACGAAGACGTGCGCTGAGCATCCTCTCCACCCGGAACCCCGTCGGCATCGTGCCGGCGGGGTTCCGTCGTTCCCGGCCCTTGGACGCGCCCGGGGGCAGCCACGCGAGCACAGCCGCCCCGCGACCGATCCCCTTCGGACGCCCGGGTCCCGGCATCCGGATGCCGAGGACTCAGCGCCCCGGCTTCGGATACGCCGCGCGCATCACGTCGGACTGCAGGTAGTCCGAGACGCCGATGAGCAGGATCGCGAAGAGGATCTGCTCGGTGACCACCCAGAACGGGTAGAGCCCCGGGATGGCCGCGAGGACCAACGCCACCACCGGGAAGATGCGACTGAACAGCTGCAGCCGCCGGAACGCCCAGTACCAGCCCGCCCGCGCACGCCAGAGGAAGTAGAAAAGCGTCGTCGTGATCGCCAGCACGACGAGGCACCGCATCCAGACTGCGAAGCCGACGTCGGATCCGGTCACCGTCATCACCAGCGCGACGACCACCGTGGCGACGCCGAGGGCGAAGCCCAGCGCGAGAAGGAGGGTGATGGCGCGGAACGCCCGACGCACCTTCGGATCGTCGGAAACGTCGACGCGGTGATCGGCCTGGCGTCCGCCCGCGATCCGATCGAGGCGGCGGAGGGCCGGTTCGAGCTGCATGCGCTCACTGTACGACGCCGGGCCCCGCCCGCGCGCGACGATCAGCCGACCGTGATCTCCGGCTCGTGCCGCACGGGGAAGTTCACCGAGTTGGCGATGAAGCACCATTCGCGTGCCTGCGCGTGCGCAGCCTTGGCCGCCTCGACCATCGACGCGTCGGCCACGCGCACGCGGGGGCGCAGAACGACCTCGGTGAAAGCGCCACCGCTGTTGCCGTCCTCCTGCATCGTCCCCGAGGCGTCGTCCTCGTACGCGGTGACAACGACCCCCGTCGTCACGCACGCGTGCAGGTACGACAGCAGATGGCATTCGCTGAGGGCGGCGAGCAGCAGCTCTTCCGGGTTCCATTTGGCGGGGTCGCCGCGGAAGGGCTTGTCGGCGGATGCCGCGATGGCGGGCTTCCCGTCGACCTCGAGCGTCACCGCGCGGTCGTAATCGCGATAGCCGCTCGTGCCGCTCCCCCGGTCTCCGGTCCAGGTCGAGCGCAGGTGGTAGTGGTGCTCTCCGTTCATGCTCCCAGTCTGCCCTCCCGCGCGAGGGAGAGAGCGTTCGACGTCGCGCGGACACTCCTCGGCGGCGGAATGCATCTCTTCGCGAGCCCGGCCGGAAGGGGCCGCGCAGATAGCATGGAGGGATGCCCGCAACGCCCCCCGCCTCCGTCGAGCTCGCCGTCGTCGAACGGAACGGGTTCATCGAATCCCGCCACTACGGCGTCGCCGTCGTCCTCGCTCCCGATGGGTCCGAGAAGCTCACTCTCGGCGAGGCGACAGCGTCATTCCTCCCGCGCTCAAGCATGAAGCCGCTGCAGGCTCTGGCCTGCCTGTCGGCCGGCGCCGATCTCGCCGAGGAGCGGCTGGCGATCGCTATGGCGAGCCACTGCGGCACCGAGCGTCACGTCGAGACGGCGCGCGGCATCCTGCAGTCCGCCGGACTGACGGAAGACGACCTCGGCTGCCCGGCGGCCTGGCCGAGCGACACCGCGGCACGCGACGAGCTCGTGCGAGACCACGGCTCTCCTTCGCCGCTGCGCATGAACTGCTCGGGCAAGCACGCGGCCATGCTGCTCACGTGTGTCGCGAACGGATGGTCCACCGCCGACTACCTCGACCCGCAGCACCCGTTGCAGGTGCACATCCGCGAGGTGCTGGAGCGCCTCGTCGGGGAGCGGATGACGACCACGGCGATCGACGGATGCGGCGCCCCCGTCTACGCCATGAGCTTGATCGGTCTGGCGCGCGCGATCCAGCGCATCGCCACCTCGTCCGAGCGCTCCCCCTTCGCCCTGCACCGCAGTGCGGGCACCCTCGTGCGCGCGGTCAAGGAGCACCCGTGGACGATCGACGGCCCCGGCCGCCCCGACACCGTGGTCATCGAGCGCTTGGGAGTGTTCTCGAAGATGGGCGCCGAGGGCGTCCAGGTCATGACGGCGCCGGACGGCACCACCGTGGCCCTGAAGATGCTGGACGGCTCCAACCGCGCCGGTCACGCCGTCGCTCTGCGCCTGCTCGAGAGGGTCGGAGCACTGACCCCCGCGGCGGTCGCGGACACCCTCGCCCTGCTGCCGCTCACCGTGTCCGGCGGCGGCCACGAGGTCGGCGGCATCCGCTCCGCCGTCTGAGCCTGGCCGCATCCGTCGCGACGGCCCCCGGGCTCGTGCGAGTGTGCGGTGGTCGGAGACTATCGTGCGGTCCGGCCCGGACCGCGTGAACGCGGCTGTGCCCCCGGCCGACAGGGTGCGGGCCGCCCATGCGGCTCGGCCAGTACCGTGTGAGCGCGCCTGGGCCCCCGTCGACAGGGTGCGCGCTCAGATACCGCCGTCGACCGATCGCGGGTAGGTGATCGGCTCGTCGGGGACGAGGACCTCTGTGTCGCGATTCAGGCTCTCCCCGCGGAAGAAGGGCTTCGACGCCGGGACCAGGTACCAGACGAGCATCAACACGACGCCGAACGCGAGGGCTCCGATTCCCACGACGAACGTGCCCCCGATCCCGAGCAGTTCCGAGTTGCCGTAGTCGACGTCGTACATGTCGATCGCCGACTGGATGAACGCGTACGTGAGCATCAGGGCGCCGAGCAGAGGAAGGATGCCGCGATAGACGAGGTTCTTGCCGGAGGTGAAGAGCTCGCGTCGGAAGTACCAGACGCACGCGTAACCCGTCAGGGCGTAGTAGAAGGCGATCGCGAGCCCGAGCGACAGGATGGAATCCTGCAGGATGTTGTCGCTGATGATCGTCATGCCCACGTAGTACACGCTCGCCACGATGCCCATGACGAGTGTCGAGAACGACGGCGTGTGGAATCGCGGATGCACCGACTGGAAGCGCGCGGGCAGAGCCTTGTAGGCCGCCATCGCGAGGGTTCCGCGCGCGGTGGGAAGGATCGTGGTCTGCGTCGACGAGACGGCCGAGATGAGCACGGCCACGACCAGCACCCACGCGAACGGGCCGAACAGGCCGTCCTTCATCGCCAGGAAGACATCGTCGGCGTTCGAGGCGTTCGCGAGCCCCGCGCCGTCCTCGCCCACGCCGGCGTACATCATCGCGGCCACCGTGACGGTGACATAGGTGCCGAGCAGGATCACAGTGGTCAGGAGCGCCGCCCGGCCGGGGATGCGCTTCGGGTCCTTCGTCTCCTCGTTCAGCGCGAGGCACGTGTCCCAGCCCCAGTAGATGAAGAGCGCCAGGAGCACGGCCTCGGTGAAACCGCTCCACTCGGTGAAGCCGAAGGGGTTGAACCACGCGAAATCGAAGGGGGTCGGGTTCGGTGCGGTCCCGTCGAAGAACTTCCACAGCGCGACGACGACGAAGAGAGCGAGCACGACGTACTGGACGGCGAGCAGGATGTTCTGGATCCGCTCACCGATCTCGACGCCCCGATAGCTGACGTATGTCATCGCCGCGATGAAGGCGACGCCCGTGGCGGTGACCAGCGGGACGTTCTCCGCCAGCGACCCGTCGCCGATCAGCGACCAGAGATAGATTCCGGCGATCTGCGACAGGTTCGCGAGCACGACCATGCCCGCCACGGCAACTCCCCACCCGCCCATCCATCCGACCCACGGACCGAACGCTTTCGTCCCCCAGGTGAAGGTGGTGCCGCAGTCGGGAACCTCGTTGTTCAACTCCCGGTAGGCGAAGGCGATGAACAGCATCGGGATGAACGCCAGGACGAACGCGATCGGCGCCTGTGCACCGACCGCGACGACGACGAAGCCGAGCGTCGCGACGAGGGAGTAGACGGGGGCGGTGGATGCCAATCCGATGACGGTCGAACCCCAGAGTCCGAGCGTCCCGGTTGCCAGTCCCTTGCCCGACGTCCGTTCGGGAGCGGAAGTCATATGCCGAACGTAGAATCCGCGGGCAACCGCGGTCAAGAGCGAATTCTCAGGAAGAGTGACGCTTCACGTCGAGCACGATGATCGTGATGTTGTCTCGACCGCCGTTCTCGAGCGCCGCCGCCATCATCGCGTCGACCGCTGCGGCCGGGTCGGCGTTGGCCTCGAGGAAGTGCTTGATCCCGAAGTCGGTGAGCTCTTTGGTGAGTCCGTCCGAACACACGACGAAGCGATCGCCGTCGACGACCTCGAGGCGGAGGTAGTCGGGCTTGACGCTGTCGCTGGGGCCGACAGCGCGGGTGATCACGTTGCCGTACGGGTGGTTCTCGGCTTCTTCCGGGCTCAACCGGCCGGCGGCGATGAGCTCCTGCACCACCGAGTGGTCCGTCGTGACCTGGACGATCTCCCCGTCGCGCAGAAGGTACACGCGCGAGTCGCCGATGTTCAGCGTCACCCAGTGCGGCTCTTCCGCCGTCGTCTCGAGATAGAGGCCGGTGAGGGTCGTGCCGGTGCCCTCGTCGGTCGTCTCGGGGTGCGAGACGATGTCCTTCACCGCACGCGAGAGGGCCTTCTCGATGTGGCGCGGAGAGACCGTTCCCCCGCTGACGACCGCCTGCAGGCGGTCCACCGTGCTCGCGCTGGCGATCTCTCCGCCCAGGTGCCCGCCCATCCCGTCGGCGACGACGAAGAGGGGGTACGCGGCGAGGACGGCGTCCTGGTTCACCTCGCGGCGCTTGCCCGTGTCTGTACCGGCGGCCCAGGAGAGATCGAGCGTCGTTCCCGACAGCGGAACGGTACGCGTATGCGTGGTCACCTCGGGCACGACAGATCCTCCGGTTGGCCGACAGCTTCGCCGGCGAGAGCGCACGGCCCTGCCATCCTAGTGGACTCGCCGACGTCGCCTTCGGCAGCGCCGCGCCCACTCGACGGACGCAGGGGGGTCATCCCGCTGCCGGATCTGCCGGCAGACTCAGGATGCCGTCGATCTCGGCGATGTCGTCGGCACTCGGCACCCACGCGGTCGCGGCCGCGGCGTTCGCGCCCACCTGCTCGGGGCTCGTCGCCCCGGCGATGACGCTCGAGACCAGGGGGTTCGCCAGGAACCAGGCGAACGTGGCCTGCAACATCGTGATCCCGCGCTCGTCGCAGAAGGTCCGGTAGCGCTCGAGTGCATCCCAGGGCGCCTCCCGCCAGAGGTGGGGACGCTGACGCATGATGCGGCTTCCCTCCGGGCCGCCCTCGCGCGAGAACTTGCCCGTCAGGAGACCGTTGTGCAGGGGGAAGAACGGCAGCAGACCGAGGCCGAACCGGTCGACGGCGGGAAGCACTTCGCGTTCCGCCGCGCGAGCCAGGAGACTGTACTGGTTCTGCGACGAGACGAAGCGCACTCCCTGCGCCGCGTAGTCCGCCTCCGCGATCTGCCAGCCGGAGAAATTGGAGTGGCCCACGTAGCGGACCTTGCCTTCGCGGACGAGGTCCGCCAGCGCATCCAGAGTCTCCTCGATCGGCGTCGACGGGTCCGGCGTGTGCAGCTGGTAGAGGTCGATCCAGTCCGTCTTCAGTCGCCGGAGCGATCCCTCGACAGACCGACGAATCGACGTCCGCGATGCCTTGCCGCCGCCGAGCACCGCGGGAGCAAGATCGGCATGGCCGAACTTCGTCGCGAGGACCACCTCGTCGCGACGCCCCTGGAGCGCCTCGCCCATGAGGGTTTCGGACAGCCCGAACTCTCGCCCGTACACATCCGCCGTGTCGAGGAACGTGACACCGGCGTCGAGGGCGGCGTTCAGAACCGCGCGGGTCCCCTCGAGCGTCTCGGTGGCCGTGCCGGCCCGGCCGAAGTTGTTGCAGCCGAGACCGATGGCCGAAACCCTCAGCCCGGAGCGTCCGACAGATCGTTGGGGAAGCGGCGAGCTCGTCATCCCTCCACGCTATCCCCGTTGAACGACGATGGGCTCCCCACCATGGTGAGGAGCCCATCGGACGATCAGACCTGCGGGCCGGCCGGCGGAGCGGGCGGCGGCGGGGTCGTGCCCGTGGTCGGGGGTGCCGGGGGCGGCGGGGTCGATCCCGCCGGCGGGTAGGTCGGGGCAGCGTAGCCCTGCGGCGCTGCGCCGTAGCCCCCGCCGTTCACGCCCGCGCCCTGCTGAGCCGGCTGGACCGGGATGCCGTTCCAGACGGTCTTGTCGGCGAGGAACGAGCTACCCCACGGCGACGGCGACGCCGCGGCGGGGTTCCACCGGTTTCCGCTGAAGCCGAGGATGCCGAGCCAGATCGCGACACCGAGCCCGTTGAGGAGGAACAGGAGCAGGATCGGCCATTCGCGACCGAACTTGGCGTTGACGCGCACGGCGGCCATGATCATGACCACGAGCACCGCCGGCACCGCCAGGAAGTTCAGGATCGGAACGAATCCCGCGATGAAGACCGCCAGGATCACCCAGGGCGAGATGTCGCCGAGCTTGGCGAAGATCATGTAGTTGTACACCGGTACCCAGGCGCGCCACTTGCCCTCGACTCCGGCGCGTTCGAAGACCTTCATGAGCAGGAACGCGCCGATCACGTAGCCGATGAGGCCGATGACAGCGCCGAAAGCGTAAAGGGCGCCGAGGGCTGCCAACCCAGCGGCATCCGACGCCCCGTAGGGGTCGCTATAAGCAAGGTGAAGGATGTCCACGTCGATCCTTTCGGACGGGTGATGGCACGCGCAGGTGCCAGCGAGAGTTTCCCGCGGCTCACATGCTAGCGAACCTGAGTATTTCCTGACACCCGCCGCGCGGATGTGCTAGACGACGAGGTCCGTCTCGCCGGGCGCACCCTCACGGACGACCCACCCGGAATCGTCGGCCCACGCGACGAAATCGCTCAAGGAATCGAGCCGCGGACCCGCAATGGCCAACGACCTCACGAGTTCGCCCTTGGCGTGCTTGTTGAAGTGGTTGAGCGCGCGCACGGGCGCATCTCCCCCGCCCGTGACCACCCGGATATAGGAGCTCTGGACACCCGGAGGAACGCGCCCGAGTGCGGCGTAGGCCTCGGACCTCAGGTCCAGGACGAACGACGGCGCCAGAGCCGACAGCGCCGACGTCACGGCATCCGCCCACACTCGCCGCAGCGCGGGCAAGCCGGGGATCGACGTTCCCGCGGCCAGTCGATACGCAGGGATCGCGTCGAGAGCGCCGATCGGCCCGAACGGAGCCGAGTGAATGGCGACGTGCGTCGACAACCAGGACCGTGCCGCGGCGTCGAGGCTTCCGGCATCCAGGGCGTCGAAGAGCACGCCGGTATAGCGATCGACGGCGGGCATCGTCGGGGCGGTTCGCAGAGCCGCGTTGTCGCCGATCTCGTGTCGGCGCCTCGCGCTCAGCTTGAGCACCCGCGCGGCTTGGTCCTCATCGGTCGAGAGAGCGATGAGAGCGTCGATGACGGCGTCGCGCGGGGGACGCAACGACGGCATCGTCAGCGCGCCGAGATCCAACGGCGGTCCATCGCCGCCGGGCCGTTTGGTTTCAGAGGGAGGCAGGAGAACGAGCATGCGGATCTTCCGGAAACGACGGACGCGCGCCGCCCGGAGAACCGGGCGACGCGCGTCGCGATGAATGAGACGTCAGGACACGAGCGCGGCGTTGCCCGCCACGATCGTGAGCTCGTCGTTCGCCATCGACAGGAAGCCGTCCTGAGCGTTGGCGAGGATCTTCGAGCCGTCGGCGCGGGTGATGCGCACCTCGCCCTGGGCGAGGATCGCGAGCACCGGCTCATGCCCCTGCATGAGACCGATCTCACCCTCGACGGTCTTGGCCACGACGAGCGAGGCCTCCCCCGTCCACACCTCGGCGTCGGCCGACACCAGGCTCACGCGCAACGACATGTCAGCCGTTCTCCTTCTGGATCTGCGCCCACTTCGCCTCGACGTCGGAGATGCCGCCGACGTTGAAGAACGCCTGCTCGGCGACGTGGTCGAAGTCACCCTTGACGATCGCGTCGAACGACTCGATGGTCTCCTTGATCGGGACCGTGGAGCCCTCGACGCCGGTGAACTTCTTCGCCATGTAGGTGTTCTGCGAGAGGAACTGCTGGATACGACGTGCACGCGACACGACGATCTTGTCCTCTTCGGAGAGCTCGTCGACACCGAGGATCGCGATGATCTCCTGCAGTTCCTTGTTCTTCTGCAGGATCTGCTTCACGGCGGTGGCCACGCGGTAGTGGTCGGCACCGATGTAGCGCGGGTCGAGGATGCGGCTCGTCGACGTCAGCGGGTCGATGGCCGGGTACAGACCCTTCGACGCGATCTCACGCGAAAGCTCGGTGGTGGCGTCGAGGTGGGCGAACGTGGTCGCCGGAGCCGGGTCGGTGTAGTCGTCGGCGGGGACGTAGATCGCCTGCAGCGAGGTGATCGAGTGACCACGCGTCGAGGTGATGCGCTCCTGGAGCACACCCATCTCGTCGGCGAGGTTCGGCTGGTATCCCACGGCCGAGGGCATACGGCCGAGTAGCGTCGAGACCTCGGAGCCGGCCTGCGTGAAGCGGAAGATGTTGTCGATGAAGAGCAGCACGTCCTGCTTCTGCACGTCGCGGAAGTACTCCGCCATCGTCAGCGCGGAGAGGGCGACGCGAAGACGCGTCCCCGGCGGCTCGTCCATCTGACCGAACACGAGGGCGGTCTTGTCGAAGACACCCGCCTCTTCCATCTCGCCGATGAGGTCGTTGCCCTCACGGGTGCGCTCGCCGACACCGGCGAACACCGACACACCACCGTGGTCCTGCGCGACGCGCTGGATCATCTCCTGGATGAGGACCGTCTTGCCGACGCCCGCACCACCGAAGAGGCCGATCTT
>Ga0308156_1000959_pt1 | contig 41332 bp, 48 predicted proteins | sample PhyAR2_FD_201041 | JGI IMG/M metagenome (GOLD analysis project Ga0308156, IMG submission 201041) | Phyllosphere microbial communities from UC Gill Tract Community Farm, Albany, California, United States - DLSL A.R2 | ecosystem: Host-associated > Plants > Phyllosphere > Unclassified | place: USA... | reverse complement strand
TAATTTTAATCTTCAAACGATGCGCCAAATTTGTTAACCGTGGCACAATTTTTTGTTACAAGTTCAGAAATTTCGAGTCATGTTTTTGAAGGTTTTTACATCAGTAAATGTTTTTGTAATGGTCAATGTCGATCATATTGTTTATATAAATCCGGAGACGCCAAACAGAGGTTGCTCCATTATTTTGACCACTGGCGTCCGGCTCAATTCCCTCGAGGATTATGATGCTTTAATGATGCAGCTGAAAAAGTAAATGTTAGATATTGAGATCATAACGTTCCGGAATTTTCCCATTGTTTTTATTCTCTGTATAAGCCTTTTTTTATCTTAAAATCGGCCATAGGTAAAACCTCGTGAACCAAATGCTGGACGGGTTTTACCTTATGATTGTAATCATAAATAATTGGCATTGTGATTCATTAGATTTGTGATGTTAGATTTCGTAAGAAAGTATATTTATTTTTCTTATTCCCGAAAAATCTGATACCAGCATCTTTAAACATCAAATTACAATTAGCAGCCATGATTATTTCTGTTCAGCAACTATTTTCTATAATAGACCTTCGCGCATTCTCTCCTTACCATTCCGCTATATTTTCTTTGATTAAATAATAATAGAACAGTACTTTTTATGGTTATTGAGGAGAGTATATTATATTCTGTAGGGGCAAGTCTTGAAAATTATGATATTGCTGATGTTATTTTTTCTGTAGGAAACACGCCCAAATATTATTATCAGATCAGCGAAGGCGAGGTAAAACTCAACAATTATAGCGAAAACGGCAAAGAAACCATCCAGTATATTCTGGAATCCGGCGCCAGCATTGCAGAATCTTTATTGTTCGTAGACAAGCCGTATCCGATAAACGCTGTGGCAATTACCTCCTGCAAGGTTTTCAAACTATTAAAATCGAGCTTTTTTCAGCTCCTGGAAAAGCATCCCGAGATATCATTGGCTATGAACAGAAATATCGCGCGTGGAATGTATTTCAAGTTTGTGATGAATCAGCATAATTCCTCCAAAGATCCTGTTGTAAAGCTGAAAACCCTAATGGATTATATGAAAAGCTTCCAGGAAGAGAAAGAGCCTTTTTCCTTTCAGATACCGCTTACCAGGCAGCAGATGGCTGGGCTCACAGGTCTGCGCGTAGAAACCACGATCAGAACGCTGAAAATCATGGAAAAGGACAATATGGTGAAAATTCACAATCGGAAAATTCTCTACTAAACACCTTAATAGGGAACTGATTCCTAATAATAAATCTTACCGTTCACAATCTGCAACACACCGGACTTCTCTATATTTTTGATGGTGCGGATCACAGTTTCTACCCGCAGACCAGTCATAGAAGCCAGTTGCTGGCGGGTGAGCGGTACTTCATAAGAATACTTCTGTACTTCTTCGACAAAACTTTTCTGGTAATCCAAAACGCCTTTGATCCTCACCTCCGGATTGAGGCTGGAGTTGTTTTCCAGCATTATAAACTTGTGGTAGAGCCTTTCCGCGAGAAATTTATTCACTTTTTTGGCCACCTCAGGATGGTCGTCCAACATTTTGAGGAAGTTGGATTTGGGAAGTTTTATGGTATGGCTGGGTTCCAGAACCACAGCGTTTACCGGATATTTCTTATCAATGAACAGCAACAGCTCACAAACACTTAGGCCGGAATGCAGAATGGCCAAAATCAATTCCTTACCATCTTCATTGTAATGATTCAGTTTGATTCTTCCGGTAGAAATCTGGTAGTAGGAAACGGGAGTCTGCCCTTCGCTAAAGATAATATCACCGGGCTGGTGGTGCTCATCCTCGGCGCCATAAGAGTAGAGGAGGTCTTGATCGATCAACATTGATAAATAATTATTTATAGCAATTTAAAATTTTTATTTCAAATACTTTGACTTTTTTAATTTTTTTCTTTGATATCACCATCTTTTACAAATGAAAAAGCGTGCAAACAGCTGATATGATTCAAATCATAAAGAGTTGCCTGCTTTAAGTCATACATTTGGAATACGCACAAATATAGACCAAAGCGTTCTGCAAAGAATTTTTCCTGTTTGGTTTTTTTATCTTAAAAATTTAAAGTTATGAACAGTAGAAATGTGGTGAAAGTATTCCAGGCCAATGATTTTGTGAAGTTTATCAATACGAGTGAAAGATTTGTGAAAGGTGCCATCATCTACGCAAAAGAGATCTCGGACAACATTTTTCTGCTCTTCGTTATGGAAAATGAAGAGTGTGAACAGATCAATGCGCTGCTGGCGAACTATGACGCTTTGGAGGATATCGGTGTGACAGAGCCTTATCACGTCATGTTTTTCCATTCTATCTGTAAGGATGACGATATTTATTTCTTTGAAAAATATTTCAAACTGCAAAATCACGAAGCGTAAATGACCATTTGCTTCTCCAAAAAATACAATACTAAAATACAAACAAATAGAGACTGATATGAATGTAAAAGAATTTAGAATGGGCAATCTGCTCCAGTATCAGGGCGAAGAAGTCACTGTTGTTGGTTTTAATCTGGAGAACAATACGGATGATCATCTTATACAAATCCAGCGTGGCAAGGAAAAAATAAATGTTTCTTTCAGCCTTCTGAAGCCAGTGCTGCTTACCAGCGCGTGGATGTCCAAATTGGGTTTCAAAGAATCTTACCGTTCCGAAAGCCGAATAAGGTATGATGTGCCGGGCATCGGGAAATATGATTTTGATCTCTCCAGCCAGAAGTTATTGGAAGGCTTTTTATACTGTGGCAACTATATCCATTGCCAATATCTGCATCAGCTGCAGAACATTTATTTTGTACTGAAAGGGGAAGAATTACAGATGCGCAGTTCTGAAAAGCTGGTTTCTGAAAAGGTATTGGTATAATCTTGAGCCTTAATTTCCATTGATTTATAAAGAAAATTCCTTATTATGATTCAGGTCATAAACTTGAAAAGATGATCTTAATAACTTTGATATAACCAAAAAATAAAACGTTATGAAAAAGTTATTTGCAATCCTGAGTATAGGGATTATCTTCAGTTGTTCAAAGAACAATTCGTCGCAAAGTGAAAATGGTACAACCATGGGAATCGACAGCACGTCCAACAACGGAAGTATGCAGTCCGGACAAGGTACAGACAATACTGGAGTTGGCCAGGACAGTGTTTCCACCGGAACAGGCAGTGGTTCTGGGACTGGAACAGGTACGGACGCAGGTTCAGGTACGGGTACTACGGGCTCTGGGACAGGGACAGGAACAGGTACAACGCCTGGCGGAACAGGTTCTGGATCAGGATCCGGCAATACTGCGACACCAAATCCTTCTCCTTCTACAACACCTTCTTCCTCCAACTCGGGCAATTCTGGCAGTACTACCAGATAACTGAAAGTCTGGCAACGGAAGACCTCCGTCAGCAATCATTTTACTTTTTTTAAGTGGGAAAACTGTATCAGATTTGAAGGTTCAACTTTCGAATGATGGCAGTTTTCCTTTTTTTTATGGCTAATAATACACTTTGCCCTTCACGATCCTGATCAAATTATCATTTTCCATTTTTTTGAAAGTCCGGATGACTGTTTCGATTCTTAATCCGGTTAAAAAAGCGATTTCCTTTCTCGTGTAGGGGATTTTATAAGAATGAGGTTCCTTATCGCTGTTGCTTTCTTTAAGGTGATTCAGAAGCGTCGTTAATAGATGAGTAGCATCCTCAGAAGTAATGCTGTTGAGAAATATGTAGCTGTAGTAGCTCTTTTCCGCCAGATAGTTTAGAAAGGTCTTCTGGATTTCAAAATCCGACTGCAGAAGCTTCAGCAGCTTGGAACGCTCCAGCCTGTAAATCGAGCAATCCTCCATCAGAACTGCATCTACAGGATATCCGTATTTGGTAAATAAGAACATCTCGCCAACGGAATCGCCTTCTCCGTGGATGCTGTGGATAAATTCTCTTTTCTCGTGCTGGAAATTGATCAGTTTTATTTTGCCTGTTTTGATTTGAAAATAATACGTCGGATCACTATCTTCTTCAAAAAGGAATTGAGATTTTTTTAAACGAATAATGTCCGCTCCAAAAGCACTGAGCAAGTCTTCTTGTATTATCATCTAATTAAACAATTTCACAGAGTTTGGCTCTGATTACAAATATATTACTTTAATAATTTTTCGAATATGACCTAGGTCAGAAATGGCCATTTATTTTGCATTATCTGCTTATATTAATGTATAAATTTTCAATTTAATATCGATGTCGCTATCGGCTGTTACTCAAAACTACCGCACTTATCTTTTCAAAAATTCCAATATGCTTTTCGTAATAATTGATGTAAATTAATGAAAACCAAATAATTACAATTATGACTTGTTTTGGCAAAAAATCTATATTTATGACCTATGTCATATAATGTAATCTGTTGATGCCTTATCTTTGAATTGAGATTGATTTCTAATCATCTCCCACATATTTTCTTTCATTTTGCAATGTTTTTGTACGATGTAGAATCAGCAATCATAAAAATAATAATATGTCTATTCCAGAATCAGTTTTGCAGTCCGTAGAGACAGTCGAAGAGCATTACAATGCTGGCGATTTTATTTTTAAGGAAAATGATAGACCTGCTTTCTATTATCAGTTAATACACGGCGAGGTCAAATTGGCCAGTTACCGTTCAGGTGGTTCGGAGGTGGTTCAGGAGATAGTTTCTGGAGGATCCTGCTTCGGAGAATCTATGCTGATATTGGACAAACCGTATCCTGTGAGCGCTATTGCCGTGACAGATTGTACTGTAAGAAAAATGGGAAAGGATCAGTTTTTTCAGTTGATGAAACATCAGCCGGAATTTTTTATTGATTTGGCTAGTACTCTCTCTGGCAGGCTTGGTGATAAGATGAAAATGTCAGCAAACACGAGCGCTGACCTTGATCAGAATGCAGAAGAGGTCTGATGACAGGTCTTAGCTTTTCTTAATACATACTTATAATATTATATTGTCGCATTTTCCATAAATCTAGAAATAGATTTTCCTTTTAATTATTTTAAGGAGCTTTTCGCTTTCCATTTTTTTAACGGTTCTTATTACTGTTTCTATTCGTAGTCCTGTGAGCGCTGCTAGTTGCTTTCTTGTCAGCTGCACTTCATAAGAATATGGTGTTTTGTCATCGCTCAGACTCTTGAAATAGGTTAGAATTCCTTTGATCCGGACGTGGGAATATTTGGAAGCGTTATTCTGCATTAGCCTGAACTTGTGATACAGCCTGTCCGCCACGTACCGCTGCGTAGCTACGGCAGACTGCTGGTGCTCTGCAATCAGTTTTAGAAAGCCGTCTTTGGGAACTTTGATGACAATGCTGGGAGCCATTGCAACGGCATTCACGGGGAATTTCTGATCCGTAAACGATAACAGCTCGCACACACTTTTGCCTTCAAAAACAATGCTTTGGATCATCTCCTTATCATCCTCGGCAAAATGATTTAGCTTTACCGAGCCTGTGACGAGCTGGTAATAGTAATGTGGAATTTCACCTTCCGAAAAGATGATTTCTGACGGTGCATAGTTCTCTGCAAACCCACCGTATTTTAAAAGTAGATCGGTATCAACAAGCATGACGGATTATTTTAATGGTTGGTTTTCTGTTGCACCATTTTAGCAAGAAATCGCGTTTCGCACTATCTTATTTTCTTTTTTGTAATTGATGCGCCAGAAAGACCGGTTAATAATTTACGACTTCATTACAAATATACCATGAAGAATATTTAGCTTATATGAGCTTAGTCATATCATATAAATTTCATGAATTTCTGTATTTGTGACCCAGATCATAAATTTTAATTCCCAGGACTCCTAAATTTGTTTTCAGTATTTACAACGATAATCTGATATTAATGAGAAGATTACGATGAACGAGATTAAATGTCAGATATAGATAAGATTGTAAATTTTTAAGCTTCTAACTTAAACTTAAAATATATGAAACCATTATTAGTACTGGCAATTTCCTGCCTTTGTCTCTCTTGCGCTTGTGACGTAGAAGACAGAGATGATGCCCGCGACCGGAAAGAAAATTCTGAAACAGAAGAGCGTCCAAAAAGTATTACCGACAGCTTGAGTTACAAAAGGTAAATATTGTATAATATTTTACCAAATTGACTTTTAACGTATAAATTATTAAAATTAAAAAAGTATTCAAATAATTAATATTGATTGTTAATTAGTATAAAATATTATTAATTGTTAAAAAATACACAGTATTAACAATATATTTTTATAAATAATGTTTTATTTTATTAAATGATGGAATGATTATTGATTGCTAATTTCGCATCAAATCACAAAAAATAAAATATTATGAAAAAGCTAATTCTGCCTTTTCTTTGCATGCTTTTCTTAGGAATAAGCTGCTCGAAGAAAGATTCGGACACCAGAATGGATATGGACACTTCTACAAGTCCTGACAGTACAATGATGGATTCATACGCCGCTCCGGATATGGATACTGCAGCTGTCCCCGGTTCTGCTGCAATTACCGATACGGCAAATACACGTACAGATTCAGCGAATAGTAAATAGGTTTCGCCGTTTCTCCCAAAACTTTTCCCAAGTTTTCATTTTTAAAGGCAATAGGCTTTTAGCTGTTGCCTTTAGATTGTTTTGGTCAACTGCGTTGTCCGATTTATTTCCAATCAAAAAAAATCACAAATAAGATGTTATGGTTATCGATGAAGAAATCCTGTATCAGATGGGTGCAACTATAGAAAATTACAATGTTTCCGACTTTATTTTTTGCGAAAACAATATTCCGTCTTACTATTACCAGATTGCAGTAGGAGAGGTAAAGCTTAATAATTATAACGAGGAAGGAAAAGAAATTATTCAAACCATCCTGGAGTCCGGAGAAAGCATCGGTGAGTCTCTGCTTTTTATGGACAAACCTTATCCGATAAACGCCGTAGCACTCACGGCATGCGTCATCATAAAACTCAGTAAGAGCAGTTTCTTCCTGTTGCTGAAAAAGTATCCGGAAATCTCATTGGATATGAACAGATGTATTTCCCAGAGCCTCTATTTTAAGTTCATCATGACCCAGAATATCTGCTCACAAAATCCCGTCTCAAAGTTAAAAACACTGATGGATTACCTCAAAAGTTTCGAAATCGAAAAGTCGCCGTTTTCCTTCCAGATTCCGCTCACAAGGCAGCAGATGGCGAGCCTGACCGGACTTTGCGTAGAAACAACCATCAGAACCATCAAAGCAATGGAGCGGAATAATATGGTCAAGATCTGTAACCGCAAAATATTGTACTGAGAGGACATTTCTAATTATTAAAAACTGAAATTATGAGAACTATCAGCTGTATGAATATCGACGAAAAAATCCTGAGATCTTTCGGTTCCCAGACCAGAGAGTATGATGCGAAAGAATTCATTTTCCGGGAAGGAGATTCGCCTATATCTTACTATCAGATTGTCAGCGGGACAGTGAAGATCAATAATTATAATGAAGACGGAAAGGAGTTTATACACAATATCCTGTCGGAAAATCAGAGTTTCGGCGATCCGATGCTTTTTGTTCAGAAAACTTATCCGATGAATGCCATCGCGCTCACACCATGCACCATTATTCGCCTGCCAAAAAGCGATTTTATCAATATGCTGAATGAATATCCCAAAACATCCTTTGAAATGAATGCCTGCCTCTCGCACAGGCTTTACTACAAGTTGATAATGATGCAGAATATGTCCTCCAATAATCCGCAGGTAAGGGTTACGGGGCTTTTGGATTTCTTTAAAAGTTTTCATGAGGATAAGTCGCGCTTTGCATTCAAAGTTCAGCTCACGCGTCAGCAGATTGCCGATTTGATAGGCCTTCGCGTCGAAACTGTGATACGTGTTTTGAAAAGAATGGAGCAGAATAACATCATAAAAATAGAAAATCACAAGATATTTTATTGAAATATGACCGAGATCATAAAATTGAGTTTTCAATAATCCTAACTTTGAAATATCATTTTACATCTCACACCTAAAGCCTTCTATGAAGGAGAATGATTAAGACTTTACGTGTTTCCTTTAAGTAAAAAATTCCAAACCAAAATTACATCTCTAATACTAGTCACGGATTTGTAGTTTTTCACTTAATATTAATATCAAAACATTAAAGTTATGAACACTAGAAATTCAAACAACAACCGTTCAAACAGCAATTCAAACCAATCAAAATCCGTCCTCGAGGAAGTGTATCAGCTAGGCTACGACCACGGCTACAGCGATGCCACCGAAAATGATGAATATGATGATGACTTCTCGGAATACGAGGACGAATTTGAAGATTATCAGAACAGTTATGACGATGATGAAGAAGATTACGATGATGAAGAGTATGACGATGACTACGATGATGAAGAGGACGATGACAACAGAGGCCGCGGCGGTTCGCGGGGCAACCAGGGAAATCAGGATCGTGACAGCCAGGGAAGGTTCACTTCCGGAGGCGGCGGACGTGGCTCAGGCGGCGGTTCTCAAGGTGGCCGTTCAGGCTCAGGATCCGGAAGGGGCAACTCTGGTGGATCGGGCGGTAGCGGCACATCCAGACGTGGTTTTGCTTCTATGAGCAAGCAGGAGCGTACACGTATCGCACGAATGGGCGGCCAAGCATCCCACGGCGGAGGCAGATCGTCCGGCTCCGGCGGATCTAATTCTGGAGGCGGATCTGGCAGCTCTTCCGGCGGCAGAGGTAGCTCTGGCCGTGGATCAAATTCTAATTCCAATTCAGGTTCTGGAACCAGCAGAAGAGGTTTTGCTTCGATGAGTAAAGCAGAGCGAACCAGAATCGCGAGAATGGGCGGCCAGGCTTCCCACGGTGGCGGCAGATCATCCGGCTCAGGCAGATCCGGTTACGGCGGCCGACGAAACAATTCTTAAACATTTCTTTTCCTCATATTTTCTTTCGATTACCTCTTTTTTATAGAGAGGTAATCTTTTCCTAATTACAAAAAATAAATTATTATGGCTACTAAAACAGAAAATAAGTCAGAAACAACATCCAAATCCACTACAACGCAGACTGCAGATCTGGATACCAATATGAACGACAAAATGAAAGCGTCGCCACTTCACAAATTATTTATCGACGCACTCAAGGATATCTACTTCGCAGAACATGCTATTGTAGATGCATTGACAAAAATGCAGGAAGCGGCAACCACAGAAGAGCTGAAAGAAGCCTTTGAGGATCATCAGCTGCAGACCAAAAAACATATCAGTCGTCTGGAAAAAGTGTTCAAACTGATTGGTGAAGAGCCTGCTAAAAAAGAATGCAAAGCCATCGTCGGTATTATAGAAGAAGGTAATGAAATCATAAAATCTACAGAACAAGGTTCTATGACGAGAGATGTGGGACTGATCATTGCGGCCCAAAAAGTAGAGCATTACGAGATTGCGACCTATGGCGGTCTTGCGCAGCTTGCCATTACCATGAATCACGAGAAAGCAGCCGACCTGCTGGAGCGAACCCTGCAGGAAGAGGAAGATACCGATCTGCTGCTGACCGAGATTGCAGAGACATCCATCAATTTTGAAGCCGAGCAGGAGGATTAATATTAATGATTTGAAGTTATGAAAATGCCATACAGTTTGTTCCTGTATGGCTTATTTTACCAAGAAAACTGACCTATGGACTATGAAAATATACTCTCATCGCTGAAGAATCAACGCTTTAAAAAAGTAATTAATAAATGTAAAAAGTTTGATGCCGGCGCCACTATTTATGCAAAGGAAATCAGGAAAAATATTTTTCTTCTTTTTGTGCTTCTGAAGGACGAAGAGGACAAGAATTTTCACGCCTTCATTGCCAATTTTGACTCGGTGGAAAGCATTGGTGTCAAAGAACCTTTGCAGCTGCTGTTTTATATATCTGTCAAAAACAATGATGATCTTCATTATTTTGACAAATATATGAAGTCTTAAGAAGCTAATCATGAACAGATTAAATCAGTTCCGAAAGTGAACTTTTAATAGCTCGCGCCAATCTTTTATTCTGAATACAATGCCACTTTTATAAGTGGCATTTTTTTGTTCTGGTCTGTATTCTCATTATTATATTATAAATTATTCTGAATTACGGATGATGATTTTTCAATTTGATGTAAAATTTAATGTTATCGTAACAATTCCATTATCAACAGGTTGCAGTTATTAATCAACTGTTAAATGCTTATTTCTAATATTAACTATTGACGCGCACGCATTCCTTGGCAATATATTTGCTTTTAAGTTTTCCGTAAGTATATCAGTATTATGTTGAGGTAACTGAAATTATATTATAACATTATTAAAACTTGTTCAATGATTATAGCCATTTGTTTAGTTTTTTATTTATTCTATAGTATTTACGCCTTCACCAGCGGGGATTTTTCCTCTTCCAAATTCAGGTTTTATCATCTTCTGAATTTTTCCCAACCATCGCTGATATTTTACGATTCTTAGCAGTGCTGCAAATCAGGTCAAACTTCTACATTTTATATTTTTTTCCGAAAATTAATAACATCGATACGTTTCCTATATGTATAACAACACTACTAAAGCAACCAGATTCTCAATCGCAGAAAACGACTTTTACTTCAAGCAGTTCCTTGTGAAAATGCTTCTGGAAAATCCGCTCTTTTCAATTGTGAACGACTGTAATAATGGGAACGAGCTCATCAACAGGCTCTACAGGAAGCAGGAAGATGTGTTTATAATCAATCTTTTTATGCCGATCCTAAGTGGAATAGAAGCCATCAAATATATCAGGCAGACCAACAAAGAAGTTCCTATTCTTACCTATTCGGCGACTTTTCAGGATGATATTGCCGCCACGATCAGTGATATTCCAAACACTTATTACTGTCAGAAGAACAGCATTGTAATCAAAGATATTCTCCGTAACTGCATCCTGAGCCAAAATTCGAATTATGAAGATTATAAAAGAGAATGGGCACTGCAGGAAGAGGTGGTAAAAAGCTATATGGATCGTCAGAAAAAAGAACAGGGCGAACTGAGCGTGACAGAAATTCAGATTATAAAACTATGCTACGAAGGCTTCAGTAATAAAGAAATCGGCGACAGAATCAACCTGAGTGCACGGACTATTGATACCTACATCACAAGACTTACCGACAAGCTGGGCCTGAAAAGTAAACTGGATCTTGCCAGATTCTGTGTCGAAAACGGATACTATAATTCAAGCATTTAATACGATGGCGGCGCACGGACAAAAGAAACTTAACAAAGATGATGTAAGGAACGGAATATTGCGTTTCGCATTGTCATTCTGTGTTTTGCTGGCAATCAGTTTTCTGACGGTTTTTTTGTTTTTCAGAAGTTCTGAGGTGCAGAAACAGCAGATTCAGAAGGAGCTGAACGATTATAAAAGCGTCCTCAGCAGAAATGAACTTCTGAAAATCAAAATGGATACGATCTATTATAAAATGGCTTTGCTGAACTCCAACAAGGTGGATAATGATATTTTCCTCAGAAACTCAATTCTTGAGGATTTGCAGGACACACGCAATATTATGGGTGCAGATACGGCCAAATCTTTTAAGCAATATGCGACACTTACTAAAAATATCGGCAAGATGACGGTTTTCAAAAATGAGCTGATCAACATTACTGCCAAGGAACAGAATGCATTACGAAGTCTCAACGAATGTATGGGAAAAGTGGGTAAAATGACTACCAGACTGAAAACAAGCGAACCCGGAGGAAGAATTGCCAAACGTCTAAAATAGAATCTATGCAGGTCAATATTACACTTTCCAACAAAGAGAAGCGTTATTATTTCTTATATCTTCTCGGTCTTTTATTTTTTGCAGTGATTCTTTTGTCGGTCATTATTCTGTACAGGACAGAGTCGCCGTTCAACAATTCTGATATCCTGGCAATCCAGACGCTGGAGGAGAAAGCAAAATTTGATGAGAGACAGAAAATGGCCCAGCCAGTTCTGGACAGCACATTTGCCAACATCGAGGAAGTGTCTGTAGAAGAGCAAAATCCTTTAAAAGAAAATGAAATCCGATACAGCATCAACGATATTGCCAACATCTTCGAAACCGTCAATATCACAGATCCGAGAAAACAGTCGTACGCCCAGATCGCACAATTCTACAAGATGTATATGGAGGATAAAAATGTGGCAGGCAAAAAGAATGAAAATATTAAGATTTTCACAAAGCAGTTCGAAGACTGTTCGATTGGATTTAAGGAACGGAAAAATCAGAAATTACAGAGAGATAATGCATTACTTATGAAAACTAACTAATAACTATTACTTATGAATTACATGCAGAAAAACAAAAAGAATATTATTATTGCAGTAGTAAGTCTTTTGCTTTTAGCGGCAATTATTATTCTTTGGTTGCAACGGAAAGTCATCCATAGTTCAGACGATATCGTGGCAGCCGTCTATCCGACGTCGCTCAATGTAGGAGATACACTCACCTATGAGGACAAAACGACGTTCGGAAAAAGCAGAAAATGGGATTTTGGGGACGGATTCAATTCTGAGAAAAACAAAGGTGCCCATTTCTTCAAAAAACCAGGGTATTATCAGGTTTCTGTCATTATCGATAATAAATATACCAAGTCATTTCCGGTTTTGGTTTCCGCAGGTGTTGCGAGAGCTGTAAATCTGGAAAAAGTACCAACCAGGATAGATGCGCCGAGCCAGGCGATGCAGTTGGAGAATGTTTTTTTCCGCGCAGAAGCACCGGACGCCAAGATTTTCACATGGAAATTTGGTGAAACAGGAAATATTGATGCCAAAGAAAAAATGGCAACTTACGCCTTCAAAAATCCAGGAAATTATGTCGTGACTTTATATACAGATGCCGATCAGGAGCCAATCCAGCATATGATCAAGATTCTGCCGGCTTACGAAGAATTGGATGATGAGGAGATTGCAACACCTACTGTCGCTGATATCTACGGGAAAATCAATGATGACTTTAAATACCATCTCCAGCAGATTGCTGACGGCAACAGTTTCAATACACATTACAATTACCTTCTCAATACCTACCTCTGCAGCAAAGATAATATTGCTGTAAACGTGAATGATAAAGCGAATTCCTTCTACTATTACTGTACAGGATTACAGTTTGATAAGAAAAATAATATTCAGGAAGTGAAGACGACATTAGATGCCAACCAGAACTGCGTAATCAAGGTGGAAGTAACTCAGAGCAAGCAGTAAAAACTAAAAAAAATAATTATGAAAAAGAACTTTCTCAACGCAATATATGTTCTGGGAACCGCCTGCATTGTAACAGGATGTCAGGTCAGAATCCCTTCCAACGAGACTCCGAAGACACGTTTTTACGGCTATGTGGATCAGGTAAAAGTAAGCGATGGTTTCCCGAAAAAAGCAGAACCTTGGGTAGTTGTCTCTGATCGCGCCAACAATACGGTTTTTATGGACAAAGGCGACGAAAAATCGCCCAAAGAAATCAAATTCCTGGAACCGCTTTTGGTTGTAAAAGAGAAAGCTTCAAAAAATCTCGTGAAAGTAGCAGAATATAATCCGGATGCGCTGATGAAAAAACTGCCTTCCAAATCTGTGAAAACTTACGGCTGGATTCCCAAAGATCAATTATTGCTCTGGACCAATTCTCTAAAGCGCAGTGACAATGGTTTTAATGTAAAAGCAGTCTTATCGCCCAATAAATCGGATGTATTGAAAAACGGAGCCAAGTATATGAAAAATGACTCTGTACTGATCTTTTCGTCGCCGGATCTTACAAAACCGATTAGTAAAAAATTACCGGTCGGCCAGCTGGTTTATATCTACAAACAGTCGGATGGCAGCAACAGATTTCTCATCGGGAAATCGCCTTGTTTGAAGATCGATAGTATTTCTAATGACGTTTACGGTTGGGTAAGTTCCAATATGATCGCCAATTGGGGCGATAGAAGTGCAATGAAAGTAGCATCAGATTTCAGCTATTCCGCAGAAAATAATCTTTCGATTCCAAAAGATGCAGTTCCGGGATCTGTGTCTGACACAAGGTTTGCGCTGGCTGATGCAGGAGACAGGACTTCTGTAGAGAATCTTGTGGCTATTGCACCTGCTACGGTGGACAGTACCCGCAAAGCCCGTTTTTTCACAAGTGCGTTGGATTACAGCAAAAATTTTGTTTACAATGTCTTAGGACAGCCTGTTTACTACGGCAGATATAAAGAGATTACCAATAAAAGTAAAAATCTGAACATCGTTTTTACAGTTGATATCAGCAGGGATAATGCCCAGAATGCAGCTTTGGCAAAATCTGTATTTCAGGATCTGCAGCTGAAACTGGATCAGTTAAAATATTTTAAAAATATCAAATACGGTGTTGTTTTATATAAGAATAATACGTGTGGCGAGGATGTTCTGCCATCTGCTTTGAGTAATAATTTTGAAGAAATTAATGCTTTTATAGATTTACAGGCAGCCAATCAGAATTGCAGCAGCAACGGTGCTCAGCCGTTGCAGGAAGCACTTGAAGCTACCGGAGATCTGTTGGGCAGAGTTCCGGATGAGACCAATGTTGTCGTGGTTGTCGGTTCAACTGCTTCCAGCTATGGCGGATTAAATGCTGCGATGCGAAGCCTGACTCTCGCCCGTGCAAGAATGCTGTTTTTCCAGTCGGCATCAGGATCTTCGGACTTTTATAATAATTTCGTGCTGTTCTCAGAAAATATTTTGACCAGCACCGCAAGGAATATTGCTGAACTTGATAAAGAAAGAATCGTAGATCAGAAAATGATAATGGATAAGAACAACTACAGCCTCGTAATGGGAGAAGGCGGCGTGTATTCTCTGGATTATCCAAAAGCGAGTATGTCGCAGGGTTTTGTGGTTTTTCCTAAAAAAGGCGAACTCAACTCCAGCAATCTGTTGGTAAAATCTCTGGACAGCCTTCTGGTACAGGTAACAGACTACAACAAAACAGTGAATACGTCGCTTAAAAACTATTTCAAATCCTCCGTAGGAAGTTCGAAAACGACTTTAAAGCCGGATTTCAGAAATCAGTTTTCAGATGCTCCGGCTACGATCCCGACCGAAACTACGGCGCAACTGATCAGTTATGAAAATCCTTTTATTACCAAGGGAACTTATTCCGACGAATTCAAGGAAAGCTATCCTGCAGTGGAGAAAGGGATTCTGCTTTCCGAGTCCGAATACGATAAACTGCGCACTTTTTATCAGGAAGTATACCAGGAGACAAAGAGTTACAGTCCCGACTTTCATCAGGAATCCGCTGTGAACAGCTATTTGAATGTTTTGCAAAAATACTATTCCGGCGAGGGCAAATTTGATAAAGCAAAACTTAGAAATCAGTCAATGGCTTACTCCGTTGCAGTAAGTACAGGCTTTGACAATGCATCGGAAGAGACGCTTTCAAAGTATAAACTGAGTGGCTGGAAACAGCCAAATGTGATTTCAAATGAGAATGTGAAGCTGTATTTCAAACAGTATAAAACATTGGCAGACAGATTGCTAAACAACAAAAGTAACCCAAAAGTGATCATAGATCAAAACGGTGAAAAGTTCTTCTGGCTCAACCGGTTTTTTATGCCGACCACACAACCTGTTGCATCTTTGTAGTTGTAAAACTTTAAAAAGCACTTATTATCAGATATAATTGATCTATAATAGATTAACTATGATAATTCAATAATTTTTTTATAATTTTATTAAATAATTAATTATTCAAATCACTTAAAAATAGAAAATATGGCAATGTTTAATTATGGTGTTGGAGGAAACGAAGTCAAAGTTGACGCCAACGAAGCGATCCAGGAAATCCAGGAGAACAGATCTCTCATCGTAGGTCAGCTGACAGCAGATGAACCTTTTGTTCCGGAAATTGTGAAAGGTCTGAAATCGGTAGATGATGTTTTTAAGCATTTCCAGCCATCCATCTCCGTTCAGCACGAGACAGAAGATGGAACTTATGTGGATGAGGAATTCAGATTCCAGCAGATAGGCGATTTTACACCAAAAAATCTGACTCAGAATTCAGAATATCTGAAAACCCTCAGCATAGAGCAGGAGCAATACAACAAGATTCTGCGTCAGCTGAAAAACAATAAAATCCTTAAAAATATTCTCGAAAATCCACAGACCAAAGACGCCCTTATCGACGTCTTGAAAGAAGTGGCTGCAGAATTAGAAAAATAAAAAAACATAACTATGGATAATAAACAACAAGCAGCACAGCAAAACCAGCAGGCTGGCCAGCAGCAGCAAGACCACAGGAAAGGATCATCAATAGACGACCTGAACAAAGTTGGCGGGTTCAACTTTATAGAAACTGTGGTAGACGGCATCGCCAATATGAATCCGACGCGGAAAGCACGAAAAGAGATTTTTCTGAATGACTCCAACAAACAGACAGAGCGGAAAGATCTTGCTCAGAAACTGAATCTCTGGATCTCGCTTCTGGAAGATAATGCCACCGCCGAAGAAATGGCAGAGACCTGCAAAAACAAAGCAATCTCTGCAGAAAGAAACCTGAAAACCAACCTAAAAAACAGCCTTGCAGAAATCCGCCAGCTGGAAACCGCGTACAGAACAATGGCGCAGTTTTTCAAAAATACGGAACTCGATAAGGTTGATAATGTCAGCATCGTGAATGCTTCTCTGGATCAGATGAAGGATCTTGATAATCCGATATTTATCGACGCCATTGCAGATGAATTCAAACAGAATTATGACAGGCTGGATCTTCGGGACAATTATTCTATTCTGGCAATCCCCGGATATTTGGGATCCAACAAAGTGGTTGAAAAGTGGGCAAAGATCTGTAACGAAAACAAAGTGATGCTTGTAACTGATTTTGCAAATCTGGACAAGCCTGATGATGTGGTAGACCTTTTCCATTCCGCAAATCTGACGGGTGGTGAGCTTCACAGAAGTAATGTAATTATGACGACCAACTGGCTTGTAGGACGCGGACGTGCGGAGGAAGTAGGCGAGGAGGAAAATGTAGATCTGCCGCCATCTACTTCTATGGCTGGTAAAATTTATAAAACTCTGATGTCGCAGGTGGCTGCCGGTAAGAAGCACGGTAACATCAATGAGGTAGACGCTGTTAAATTTGATCTTAAAAAAAGTGAAATTTCGCAGTTGGAAAAAATGGGATTGGTTCCGATGGTCAATGAATATGGAAAGATTATGGCATTCTCTGCCAAGACTCTTTTCACCGGAGACAATATCGGTTTGCAGACCTATTCTGTGGTGCGGGTTTTCGATTATGTAACCAAAGTTCTGTTGGATTTCCTAAACAGAAGAGCCTTCGAAAACTGGAATCCACGAAATGAAGACGATCTGAGAAGACAAATTGTGACATTCCTCGACGGTATTAAAGGCCCGGACAAACTGATTGAGAAATTTAAAATTGTGAAATTTGAGCAGGATAAAGTCAATAAAGACCGTGTATGGCTGGATATCAGAATGACCCCATATTTCCCTACCAAAAGTTTTGTGATAAAACTGGACGGACACAAAGGCGACGACGGCAACGAATGGGATGCTCAGTATCAACAGGAATAATTAAATAGTATTAAATAATGAAAGGGAATTTGCAATATGATGTGCAGATTCCCTTTTTTAATAAAAACCAATGCGATGAGAATACCCGGATTTTATACCATTCTGATGATGCTCGCCACGCTTTCTGCCTCCATTTCCTGTAAGAAAGAATATGTGCGGCCAGACCATTATGCGGTAGATCTGTTTCAAAATGAAAAAAATGAACAGAAGAAAAGAGTGCTGTCTCACGAGGAAGCGGCGGAGAAAAGCCTGATTGTCATAAAAAGTAACGAAACTGAACTTTTAAGCACTCCGGTAATCAATAAAAAGACAGTTTACATTTATAAAATTAATGCCGGTAGATTAATGAAAACTGATAAAGACAGTATTAATTTCCCGGTCAGGATTATTTCTGATCAAGATTTGAAGATTAGTTCCGCAAAGTCAGATTCCTTATTTATGTATTTAATAAAGCCAGGATCTTACAAATTGCTTGTTGATGATTTCGGCGTGCGCTATCAGATTCTGCCTTCATCGCCAGTACGTTAGCCTTTAGTTTTTCTAAAAAAGTGTAGTAAAACTACTATTGAGAATTTGGGGATGTGGTTTTATCTTTGGTATATAGAAATCAAGAAAACCAATTCACAAAATATTAATATTTAAAATTTAGAAATCATGGCAAACAATTCAAGAGCTGTTTTAAAATTCAACGGCGGTGCAGAACAAAAGATCCTGAAGCTTAATTACGGCGTTTCTAGAAACACAGATGTATCGGGGAGAGTGGCATCCGACCCATCCAATGCATTGATCAAAATCACGGTGGAAGCTACTGAAGATTCCGGTATTTTGGAAAGCTTACTGAACGGAAAATACAAACCCACAAGCGGCGAAGTGACATTCAACAAGTCGCACGAAGAAGGCACACTCACAAATCTGAAATGGGAAAACGGTTACGTAATCCAGCACGAGGTAGATTATGATGCTTTGAACGAGGATAATATGTTTATCAGCTTCGTGATCAGCGCAGAAAAAATCGAATACGGCAACTCAGCGTATGATGGAATCTGGCCAGGAGCAAAATAATCTTGATGATTATCAATTCTACAAAGAATCAATAAAATTAATCCTGATGAATCATTTTCATCAGGATTTTTTTTTCTTTAATGTTCGTCCTAATTACAACACAACTGACGGTAGGAATCAGCAATCAAAATTTTTCCAACTGTTGACCAAATTCTGTAAACGATCTCTGACTTTCCGGCATCTGAGTCTGCAAAAAGTCGCCTTTCTCGCCTTCTTTTACGATTTTATCAAGCTCATTATCCTTAAAGTGAAACTCATAGGTCTCTTCGAAACTGTCGGATTCTACTTCATCCACATACATCTGGACATCAAATTTCACCCGGAATGCTGACTCCTCTTTTTCTATCTCTTTAGCAGTATAAGTCATTGCGCATCCGCTGCCACAGCTGAGTACAAAAGATCTGCTGGGAATATTTTCGAGATAATTCACGGCTGCTTTTGTAGGTTCGGCTTTTTCTACAATTGTAGTGTCAGATGGTTTTGGACTTTTTTTCACATGCGCTTTTTCCTCACACGCAAGGCAAGCTGAAAATAAAAATAGGATGAATATCTGTTTTGACTGCATGTTTTTTATTATTAAAATTATTTCTTCTGTAGTTCATATTTCTGCCTCGTGCCTTCCCCAAAATTCTCATCAATATAAGGACTTTCCCAAAGGTATTTTCCATTTTCGAAGGTGATTTTGCCGAAGTCTTTTGTTTTGCCAAGGGCGAAGCTGCCGGTATTATCGAGGGACTTTTCGTAGTTTAAAGATAAGGATTTGCCATCCACGTTTGCTTTCAGTTTGAAATACTGATAAAGCTGAAACCCTTCTGCAAGATATGTGACAGAGTCTTTGGAAATATGAATGGTGATAGAGTGGATGTCGCGCCAGTCCTCGCTGTTATCATTCAGGGAGAGGGCATAATCGCCGGCCCAGCTCTTATTGGTTTGTGATGCGCTGGCTTCATTTTTTTTTCTAAACACTTTTATATAATCCAGAAAAAGCTGATTCAGTTTTTCATTCGATTGTTTTGATGTTGAGAGGTTTTCCTTGGATTTCTTTTTTAGCTCAGGCTCGGCATTTACGGTGGTTGGCTCTGCGTATTGAAAGGTGACAGCTTTTCCTTCCTTCAGTGTTTTATTGAAGATAAACTGATATTCTGCTTTTCCACTTTCGCCATAAGCTGTGCTTTTGATCACCGAATCGCCGGTTTTGGAATCGGTAAAAAGCTCCAGTTTTTCACCTTCTGCAGAATTACCGAAAAATACCGTGTCTTTAATTTTAACTAAAGCCGTACTTTGGATTTCACTTTTTTCGGCAGTTGTAACGGCCGTCGGTTTCTCCTTTTGGCAGGATAAAAATGCTAGTAAGATGATGAGCAGGCTGTTTCTCATTGGTTATTGTTTTGATTCATTCTTTCTGTCCGCTTTTAGCTGTTGTAGAAAATTAAATTTAAACAATTTACGCCAAAGAAACTATAACGAAAAAAGCACCTAAGAGAAAAGTGCTTTTATTTTTTAATCTGATTTTATCTTGCTTTTATGGACAAATCCTTCTTTTCCTTCCTTTGTTTTTACCGAAAACCAATCTCCGGAATCATCCAGAACTTCAATCTGCGCTCCCGATTTTATTTTTTGGATAATTTCGGATGCTGTAGTTTTGCCTCTTCTTAAGTTGGTAAAGCCATCTGGATCATCAATATAAAACCTTTTATTATCAGTTTCACCTTCATCAGGAGATTGATAGATGACCTCGGCATACTCTTTTAATTTTTTTAGTTTAAAGAAGTTATTTTTTCTCAGAAACTTCGCATAATCCGGAGAATGATCCAATTTTTGCTGGATGTCGCCCACAATTCCGACCTGCAATTCCTGATTGTACAAGTAAGCAATTGTTTCGTCGGGATCAATATAGTTCCCTTTTTGATCTTCTATCTTTTTTATGATTTTAGAAATACTGTTGTAGCCGTTTCCTTTTTTTGCGTAGGAAAAGTCTTCTACCGCACCGCCATAAACGAAGTCTTCTATATCATTCATAATTCCTTTCCGGATTTCATATTTGTTATTTTCGGGACGGCGTGAAAATATTAAATCGTGTGTATTGACATCGTTGGAAAAATCATAATCTTTAAGTACATATTTGACAAGGTCTCTATCTTCGTCAAAACCATAGACGATCACCAGGTCTTTTAAAAGATAAGGATTTATAGATTTCAGCAAGTTAAAAGCACTTTTGTCTTTGTAAAAAACGAATTTGTTATAATACACAAGCATTTCCGGATTGATGAAGAATTGATTGCCGGAATCACTATCCTGCACCAGAATAAATTGATCATTTTTGATCACTATCTCGGGAAAATCCGAAGGTCTCAGGGCGATAATGCTGTTGTCATATTTGGAAATATCCATGCCATAGACTTTCAGAATTCTTTCTCTGAATTGTTCTTTCGCTGGAAATTTGAAACCCAAACTGTCCAAATCTTTTTTTGCCTTTGTAATGATGTCGGTAGAGAAATCGTCATCATCAAATTTATTGCCGTCTTCTACTTTAGAAACACGGTGAGTTGCAGTAATTTGAGCCTTGTTTTCAAAAGGCATATCATGCTTTTTACAGGATGAATAAAAGAAAATCACTAATATGGTAACTACCCAAAGAATCCTTAATGTACTCATCTTGTGGGATAAGCTGAATGTATCTTTAAACTTCATCATGTCATGAGTATTTCGGTGATCAAATTTTCATTATTATTTTGAGTCATCTGCAGGTCAAATATCAGCGATCCAATTCTAGCGGAATTGAAACGTTTTCTGTAACATCAGCAATAGAGTCATTCCAATATTTTATGATTGGTGAATTTAAATATTTGATGTTGCCTTTTTTAGATAATTTGAAGAGTAGGTCTCATGGCATCATAAACATCTTGTCCTTCTTTTGCTTCTTTAATGCATAACTTTTCGTGAACTTTTACATCGTCAATAGACAAATTAAAGTTTTTCAGTAAGAATTTAAGCAAACAAGCGACCGATTTGGCCTGGAGGTCGGTAACTGGTTCCCAGTGATGATGTGGCATCTGATCATATTTTTTACCCACCCTTTTATTTCCGCTTTTACTCTTTTATTTAATCCTCTCATAAACTCTCTTTGGAATTTTTGATAAATCTTTTTTTTGCGACTTCATAAGAGAAATGTAGATGCTGTAATTTTTTTGTGCTTCCTTTTTTTTATTAAGTTTCCAATCAACATCTGCTAGATTTAGAAATGCCACAGTTCTATCCGGATATTGTGAAATAATTTCTTTCAGTAAGAGTCTTGAGGAATCATCAGCTTCTAATTGTTCTAAAGCAAATGCCTGATTATTGGCAGATTCTACATTATTGATTTTGAAATCTGCATTTTCAATTTTTGGATAATCAATATATAAATCTTCAAGAGATGATTGATATGTCACCTTGGCAAAAAGAATATTTTCGGAATCATAAACAAAACCAAAAGGTTTTTTGTTGAATTCTTCTTTTAAAGAATTTCCTATGGTCTGCAAATCGTCATATGTTTTTTGAGACATATCATAATTATCAATAAATAATTTATTTATGGCCAATCCATCTTTTCCATATTTTACAATTTCTTTAGAGATTAAAATCAATCCTTTTAAAGAATAAATAAAATCATACTTTTCTTTAATTTTTGTTGACGATGCGTTTGTTTCATACAATAGCGAAAGCCCATTATCATTTTGTGTAAGTTCGGTTGAAAGAGACATTTTGTTGATAATTAGGTCTTTATAAATGGTTTCTTTCTCATTACATATTAGTACTAAATCTTGATTTTGAATTTGAACTTTACATTTAGATATGTTTTTTTTATTTAAATCCTGAAAAGATTTTTCTTGTTTTGTAACAGGTGTTTTAGCTGTTTTTTCTTTGTTTGAATTTTCACAAGTGGTAGATGAAAGAACAAAAAAACAAATTAATAATAGATATTTCATAAGACGTTTTATTAATTATTCAGAAGTTATACAATCTGTCGCAGACCCTTTAATTTCCTTGATTTTCTTCAAATTAGAATTAATTTCAAAAATTTATTATCTATCATTTTTATTATTTTTTCTCACTTGTTCTTCCTGGAAACAAAACTTGCCAACTTAACGATAATAGTTTAAATGATTTTTTGTCCTATAAGTTGACCATTCTTATTTTTTAATATCATCTTTCACTTCTCAGTGAAGTCAGAAAATCGATAGTAACATTTTCTATTTGAACTTTTCCTATTGTTTTTTGGTCAAGGCGAAGACCTGGAACATCTTCTTCAAGATTTTGGATATTGGTATAATCTACAGCGTATTTATACAGATAGATTGATTGGGCTTCTTTCTTAAATGTAATAAATTCATAATTGGTAAAATCTCCTTCTCTGTAGGTCTGTTCAACAGTAAAATAAGGAAATTTGATAACCATTTTTTCAAAACCGGTATAAGGAGAATCTTTTTTAGGTATTCGTACAAATTTTCCGGATTCAATACTTCCAACTTTGAGTTGTCCGTAATTGTAAAAATCATCTGATTTTTCTGAAGAAAAAAGAGAAAGTATTTCTTTCTTAAACGCCCATTTTTCAACAGTTTTTTCTTGATTTTTTATGGTATCTGAAGAAGTTTTAGTTTTGCTCGGCTGTGATAAATTATTGGTTGTCGTTTCTGGTTGCAGACTCTTATTTTCAGTTGTAATATGATTGTTTGAATATTGTTTACAACCCCAAAAGCTAATTGCACTAAAAATTGTAATTACTAAATATTTCATTTATTGATTATTTAAAGAGTTTTCATACCAATACCTTTCAATTTTTTCCCTACTACAATTCCAAATGTATATGAATCTGGTTCTTCATCTTTTACATAATCACTCTTAGAGCTGGGTAGTCAAAAATATAAGTATTTTGAAAAATCGGAGAGTTTTAGATCGTTTGCTTTTGCAGACAAATTATTTTTCTCAGGAGATTCCATTTGGAGTCAGTTTTACGGTTTGCGTTTGGTAAAGTTCATTGTCATTCCTGAAGGTTACGGAAGCCTCTGCACGAAGCATTTTTTTTGTCTTTTTATCCGTTATGTATCGCAGTTCGATGGCGCCGTCTGCAAATTCTTCGGCTTCATCACCAAAAGATTTTCCCCGCAAGATCTCCTGCAGACTGTAGGCGTCTTTGATATTTCCCTGCAGCACTGTTTCTACAAATTCATCGTTCTGATGATCGTAATCGGCATTCATAGCGCATTTGAGCGGGAAGGAGTTTTGAATGAAATAAAATTCCTCTACCCAAGGACTGCTTTTATGAAACCATTCCATCCTAGGAAACAGCAACTGATAGAGTAGTGAAGACGAAAACTGCCTGATGAGCAAGTCTGCATTACCAATGCTCTCCGAGAATTTATCTAAGTAGGCTTTATAGATTTCGCCGGTGAAAAATTCTTCCATTTCCGGCCGTTTTTCATCAAATCTTTTTTTAAGAATATCGTGCTCATAGATCGCCGAAACCTTACCCTGGAAAGGAAGCACGAACGAAATAGGGTAGATGCTCTCCATCGCTGCGATCGCAATGGCGCTCATCTTGTCATCAGGCGGTGTGCCGTTTTTTTTGAAACCGAAACATTTCACATCTGCAACTTCTTCAGCAATGCTGATTTCCTCTCTTTTTTTGAATGCAACCTCAATCGTATAATTTATTTCCAAATTGTCTTCAGCGAGTCTGGAGAAGTTTTCAGTGACTTGATACGATTTCGCGTAGAAATCTCTCGTGACACTGGACGGCGGAAGCTCTGTCATTCTTTCCTTACGAAGCTGTTCCGGGTTCTTATATTCTTTTGGGATAATAATCTGCCGGACACCATTCAGATTATTAAACCATAATCTCTCCAGTTTTTCGCAATTGGCGTTGTGAAAATCCTTCAGCTGGTCTCCCGTCATGCCGATTTCAGCTCCAATCCTGTCTAGAGTATCACCGGCTTTCACGTCATATATCAGAATATTTTCGTCCATAAACTTTCATTTTTCAGGAAAGATATTTTCTGCTTTATAAATTTAAAAAATTGATTCAGGATGACGATTCAGCCTTCGCCTTTTTTGGAAAAGTGTAGTAATTCTACGATTACAGTTATTATTAATGCTAAAAAAATCCCAAAGAAATAGTTCTTCAGGATTTATATTTTTCACACTTAATTACATATGCCGAATGGTTACAAGTATTAATCGATGACGCTCCAGCCTTTTTTAGGATCGTTGTTGGAGATTACTTCCTGCTCATTGACAATGATGTTTTCTTTGCGCTGACCGATATAATCCAGTTCGCTCAGTTTACCGAAAATCAGTTCCAGGCTTTTCATCATCTGATTAATGTTAAAGAAATATTCTCCCGTATTATGATGATCATAATTGATTTCTGCGTTATTGGTCAGTTGATTCAGAAGAGAATGTGGTGTAATTTCGCTCCATTCCAAACTGTAATTCAGCATTTCTTCCAGTTCTGCCTGCACCATCATCTGCGTGTCGTTATAAAGCTGCAACGCAAGTTTCGAGAATATATTGATCAGAAAAATAGGCGGCTTCTCTGTCACTACATTTTTGAACTGGAAATAATTTTCGCCAATGTGTTTGATGATCGTTGTACACAGTGTTTTTACATTGTCGGCAAGTGTAATATTCTGATTTTTGTGCGCTGTTTTCTGGATGATCTTAAACGCATACTGACGGAGATTGCCCAGAGAATTGGAAAAATTGTTATAATATTCTACCAGTTTTGGATGGCTCTCCACAGAACTGCATGGCGGAATAAAATTGGCGTCTATCTGCGCCATTCCGGATTTCATAGCGACTTTTCCCAAAACGAGATAATTGCCGCCGGAATAGCTGCTGTTCAGGATAGAAACATCTACCAGCTCTATCCTGTAGTTGGGTTTTGTAAAAGGATGTCTCGGCGGAATTTCATCAGCATCAATATCACCAAAAGAGACGTGGTCAAATGGATTGACAGACGCCAGAATAAAGAATTCCCCGTCTACTTCCTCCTGATCCTGCGCCATATTTTTTGCAAGATTTCTGATGTTGACTTTATGATCAAACAATTCTATTCGGTAGCCTGCAAGGGTGATCGCCGTGCATTTTTTGATAGTCAGCTGGGCATCATTTGTAGCGGTGCTCTGCAGCTCGTAAATAGTCTTGTCGCCATACTTTTCTGTGATGGGCAGCAGTCCGAAATTGTAGGAATTGATCTGAATAGAATTGGAATCCCGGATAGAATCTATCATAAAATCTTCCTGCTGCACAAGATGGTCTTTGGAGATCTTCATCCCGTCTACCCAGTTGACGGCGAAATGTTTTATCGGTTGTATCATAATGATGTGCTTGTTTGGTTAGCAATATTACCTTCTTCCTGATGGCGGATCACCCTTTTGCAGATCACGGTCTGGTTTTCGGTAATTTTATTAGTAAGAATATCCTGTTCGAAATCGATGTATTTTCTGATGCTGAAAAATGATCTTTTAATGTAAAAAATCCAGTAATAGGGCTCGTTTGAAGAATCTATCAGCTTGATTGTGGCATTGGGATTCTTGTGGTTATAATCGTCTACAACCCTGTGGAACCAGTCTCCGAAAGTAATACCTGTTGCCAGTGTTTTTGCTTTGACAATGAATCTCTGCTGATCCTCAGAATTCTTGCTGAGTTCTACATTAAGAACCATCAGTTTGTCAAAATCTACACCTTGGAAATTATGCGGTTTCTGATCAGGATCGAAGCGCCATGTTTTATAAATATCAAACGGAATGCTGATAAACTGGACATAGCAGTAATAGAAGATCAGAGGAACTATAAAAAAAATAATGCTGGTGGCAGCCATATAAGGATTGCCAAGATCCTTGCTCATCCATTTAAAAATCAAGGTGAAAAGAAACCCACCAAAAAGGATGCAGGTGAGGCTCAAAATGGCTTCAAACAGAATGCTCATCCAAAGCTTGTCAATATGTTTTCTGAAATAATGATGAAGCAGATTGACGTGAATAATGCCTAGGCCAAGGTAAACGAGCTGCGAAAAAAGATACCAATACGGATTGAATAGATTGCCGGAAAAACCCAGGAAACCGGGCAGACAAAGGCAAAGACCAGACAAAAGAACATAGAAAATAATATGTTTCACGCTGATCGCCGGTTTGCTTCGCCGGATCATCGCGAGAATGAATATCAAAATTCCCGTAATGAGTGGCATCAGTAGATATCTCAAGAAAATTCCTTTGACAGAACTTATTTCCATATTGTATTGTTGTTTTTTTATCTGTTAAATATATTAAATATAGGTAGAATATCCCAAACGATTGGTGTTTTCTGTTGCATTTATCACAAAAGAATTTTCTTTTTTTTCTGTAACAAATTTCTCCTCTATTTTTACAGTAATCGGCATCAGATAATCGTAGATATTCTGGAGCAGATCGCGGAAAGGCGTTCCTGCAACATATTTATGAATCTCATCATAAGGAATCGGCCCGATGGTCACCTGCCAGTTTCTCTCGCCATCCATATGTCTTCCGTTGGGGATCATCGTAATTCCCAGTTTGCAGCTGCCAAGAGCGGTGATTCCCAGGTCATCATCATTCCTGTTGATGGTATTGGGGACAAAGTCAATGCTTGTTTTCACATTGAGAAAAGCAGTCAGGAATCGCTCTGTCCACCGTCTGTTTCCTCGTACTTCATGTAAAAAAGGCAGAATGTAAAAGAAAATTTTTGCCGTTTCCAGATCTACTTTTCCCAACAGTGGCCAAAGCTCTTTGAAAATAGAGATGAGCGTATCCGACTGATCTGCGATGTCAAATTCGGTTTCCTTCAGCAGTGCCGAAACTTCGGTATAAAAAAATTCCTGCTCAAACGGCTGGAAAAAATTTCTGGCGTTTTCTTCTACTTCCTTCTGTTTTCGGATCTCTTTCACCACGCTTTCTACGCCACGTTTGGATGCTGAGCCAAGGGAAGGCGGGTGGAAAAGGCCTTCCGGCAGATAGTCGTAGATACTTTCCCGGTAGGTTTCCATAATGACGGTTTCATTATCTAAACCATAATAAGTGGCGTAGATATTCTTGATATCTTTCAGGTAAGGTCGGTCATTGATGCCGATTCTTTTGATGAAAATGCTGGAGTTGCTGTTGTAATATTTCAGCAGATTGGCTGCTACCGATTCTATTTTGAAATCGGTGCTCAGCTTGTTGTATTTGAGTTCGGAGATGTGGCGGGTTTCTTTCATTTATCGCTTTTTAAAGTTCCAAATGCATAGCATCCTCTACGATCATCACGCGGTATTCTACGCCGTCTATGGCTTTTGCTCGGATATTATTCCTGAGAACGTCAGCCAGATTGTCCCAATATTTGCGTCCGTAGAAAGTGTAATTCTGCGGCGTGATTTCTACATCTACAGTCCTGATAAAGCCTTCCCGAGGTTTGTCGCTGATCATCGTTCCACGTCGTACGGTGACATTTTTCAGCTCGCTGTTCAGCATCATTCTGCAGTAGTTTTTGACGTCCTCGGCAGAGATGATTTTGTCTCGGCTGGTCAGGGCATATTTGTAGGCCAGAATAGTGTCTGACTGTTTTTTCTCCTCTGCACCGCCTGTAGTTTCGGTAATGAGTGTGATGACCTGAAATTTCTTCTGGGAGTTCAGTTCAGTTCCCGGCCGCAGATTATTGGCTAACGAAGAATGCGAAACCCAGAATGAGGCATAAGTATGCACGGAATTTTCCAGAGGTTCGATGATGACATAGTTTACATCTTCTTTCAGTTCACGGTTGGATTGGTCTACCTTTTTCATCAAGCCTTTCATTTTATCTGAAATTTCGCCCAAAACATCCTTCACTTTATCTCTGTTGATAATGGCAAAGGCAGCCACCTCATCCCTCAAAAGTTCCATCACATGGGACATCAGATCTGTCGCATTACGCTGTGTGAAGCGTTCCATTCCGCCTTTCCTTACGGTAAAGAGGCCTTTCTCAATCTCATCGTTAGGTGTAAAGGGGATTTCTGAATATCTTTTGCCCATTCCGTCTACAACTTCTTCTACATAAAGGAAAAATTCTTCCTCGCTGGTTTCCATAGGAATGTTGTTTCCCATAATGTCCAGATTGTATTCTGTCTTTTTCCAACCACGGTTGTACACCGGAAATGCATTTAAAATAAAGGAAAAATTTTCCAGAATTTCAGAGGTAAACTGTGGCGGAAATTCCATTTTTAACCAAAGAATTTTCTTGTTTCTGAACTGGTCAAAAACAGAACTGCCGTCATCCATATTTTCCGGAAGTCCAGGTTGTATTTTTTTGAATAGAGAAGGGTAGATGCCTTTTATCTCTATGAATTTATGCTGATAAAGATTCTTAACATCTTTCTTGATCTTGTGACGGATAGACTGCTCCTCAAAAATCCCTTCATAACCTTCCTCCTCAGGAACATCATTATAAGTAATTCCGGAAGAGACTTCCAGCGGAATATTGTTGTGAAAGATTCGGATATGCGGCAGCAGACGGTAAACAAAATCCACTTTTTCGTAGGTGGGATTGGAGCAATAAATGCTGAATTTCTCAGGAAAATTGTCCGATGAATAGGCGCTGAGGTCAATTCCGATCATCACGTTTCGGTAGTCTGCAACATCCGGCGAAATGCGTTGAATAGGAATTTTATTAAGCTGCTCATCCAGATGATAAACAGTATTTCCGGCTACCATCAAGATAGTTTGGGCCTTCACCAGATCAATATTATCAACTGGAGTGAAGGGAATTTCCACCTGCTTGTCAGATTGCGTTTTCCTGAAAGAGCTGAGGTGCTTTTTGAAGAAAAACTCAGAATGTTCCATCAGTATTTCACGGTCCTCTTCCGGCATACAGAATGCGACGGCGTGAGAAGGTGTCGGATGTGTATAATTGGTAGGTGTCAGCAGTTTTGCCAGCCTTTCGAGAATCCGTCCATTGATCGTCTGGATCTCATTGTTGGCTTTGAAAACCTCCGTGCTGAAGGCATCAATCAGCAATTTCACAAACGGGTCCAGAGACTGTATACTTTTCAGTCCCCAGAGTTTTGTCGCATTTTGCAGCATTCTTGCCTTGATGACTTCCTTGGAGAAAGTCTGTTGTTGATCAAAACTCATGTATTTCTATTTTAATCGATGGACATTGGGCTAAGGAACAATTCGGTTGAAAAATTGAATTTTTCGCCGGTAGAATCCAGCTTCGCATTGATTCCCACTTTTACTTTTTTCTTTACCTCACTGAATCCTCTGGTTTCATAACTGTGCTCCACATAATTAATATGCGCCTGCACAACGGCATTTACAAGCCTCGGCTCGTGTTCGGCAATTTGTCTCTGAAGGCTGCTTACGAAAAGATTTTCCCACATCGCTGGTGTTATTCCGTTATCGAATTCTACGCCCCAGACGTCGTTGCCGTAATTTTCATCGTATCTGTTTTCACCTTTTTTGGTAATAATCAGCAGCATAATGTTCTGAGCAATACTTTCAGCGATATCGCAGGTTTCAATCTGGCCATTGCTGGTCATCATACTGGAAGGATTGAACGGTATTTTGTAATTCTGATTTTCCATGGTTTCTTTTAGGAGATTAGTTTTTTAGAGAATTAGTCAGTATTTTATTTTTATTCATCAGGAAATTGACCATCAGATCTTTAGGCAGGTAAAAATCACTTTCTCCTTTTTCATTAAGTTTGCTTTCTATGTTCGGATTCCAAAGCAAAATCTGATCTTTATCCACTTCCAGCCAACTAGCAATAGCATCGATGCTGAAAGCGCCGTTCAGTCTGGTCTCGTCCATATTTTCCTGCGCTGCCGAAAAGTCAGAATTAAAAGGAACAAAGGCCTTTCTGTTGGCAGTGAAACTTCTGTAATCATTCAGAACCTGATCCAGTTCTCCGGTGGCGAAACTTGCATTGAGATATTTCCGGACGTGATTCTGAGTTTCAGAAGGCAGATAACTCTGAAAATCTGTGTAAACCCGCGATCTGGCTTTGTTCATCGCTTTCTGGATATTACCTTCGCCACAATTGTATGCTGCCACGACCGTGACCCAATTTCCGTATTTTTTATAAAGATTCTTGAGAGATACAGCTGCAGTTTTCGTGCTTTTGTACATATCAGATCTGTTGTCATCCGTCAATCCATAGCCGTTGGCGTGACTGCTCATAAACTGCCATAATCCTTTAGCTCCCGCATGCGAGGTTTGATTATGATCCAACCCGGACTCTATCACCGCCAGATTCTTGAGGTGTCTCGGGATGCCTTTTTTTACAAAAGTGTATTCTATGAAATCTACCAGTTGCTTATTGCTTTTTATGATGTTCTGATACCTTTTTACGCTCTGTGGTGATGTATCCGAAGCCGTGAGGCCTTGCGCACTGAATGAACAAGAAATAATAAACAATGCCGCTGCAAACAATTTCCGTTTCATTCTATTGGATTAATTATGGTTCCAGATAAGTTCTTCCGTTTCTGCATTCCAGTCAACACTGATAGTCTGTCCGGATTTTACTTCCTCGCGCACGATTTTTTTGGAAATAGGTCTTGCAAGTTGTGCTCTGATAACGCCCGAAATCTGCCGTGCACCATATTTGCTGCTAAAGCCATTGAGAGCAAGGTTTTTAATTGCTGAATCGCTGATACTGAAATCTATTCCCAGCCTCGTAAGTGCTTTTCGCAGAGACTTCAGCTGGATACTGAAAATCTTCTCAGCCATCTCTTCGGTGATAGGTGCAAAGGGAATAATTTCTGTAATTCTCGCTAGAAATTCTGGTCGGAATCTTCCCGATTCGGTCATTATTTTCATTAAATTTTTGGAGGTCGGGATTTCCTTATTCTCAAAATGCTTCACGATTTCCTCGCTGCCGATATTGGAAGTGAACAGAATTAATGAGTTGCTGAAATCGCCTTCTTTACCCAATTTGTCATGAACTTTACCTTCATCCATAATCTGCAGAAAAACATCAAAAACCGAAGTATGTGCTTTTTCGATTTCGTCAAAAAGAACCACAGAGTAGGGCTGCTGCCGTATTTTGTTCACGAGCATTCCGCCTTCCTCATAACCTACGTAGCCAGGAGGCGCGCCGTAGAGTAATGCCGCCGAATGTTCTTCCTTAAATTCTGACATATCAAAACGGATCATTGCAGATTCATCATTGAATAGTAATTCTGCGACCGACTTTGCCAATTCTGTTTTACCCGTTCCCGTTGGGCCCAGCAGGAAAAACGAACCGATCGGCTGGCCGGGTTTATTGAGGCCAATTCTGTTTTCGACAATCGCATCGGCCAATGTTTTCAATGCGTGATCCTGACCTACCACTCTTTTGATGAGCATTTCCTCCATATTGAGGAGTTTTTCTTTTTCTTTAGCCTGGATTTTACCAATTGGAATTCCGGTTTTGGCGGCCATCACAGCTGCCAATTCCAGCTTACCCACTTTTTCTCTTTTGATTGATGCTAATTGGATCAGCTCTTCAAATGTGGAGTCTATGATTTTTTTAATCTGACCGATATCCATAGAAGTCTCCAAAGTATGCTGCTCGGAGAGCGAACCCCAGAGAATCGGGCTTAGCTTGTTTTGTAATAAGTTGAAGTTCCAGATCAGCTCGTCTGCCAAAAGCGGATCTGTTTCGTCGCTTTCAGAGATGATTTGATCATAATTTTCCTTCCATGATTTCAGTTCGGTTTCAGATAATTCGTCCAGCATTTTGATAGACGCCATCGTTCTGTCCAGAAGATCTATGGCAGAGTCCGGCAGCTTTTTTCCTTTAGAATAACGTTTCGCCAGACTTACGCAGTCCGCCAAAGCATTTCTGTCGACTTCCACTTTATGGTGATTTTTATAACCGTCCAGAAGAACGTCTATCATTTTGACACAGGTAATTTCGTCCGGTTCCTCCACGTTCAAAACCTCAAAACGTCTGTCGAAAGCACGTTCAGGCTCAATAATTTTTCTGTATTCCTCTTGTGTGGTTGCGCCAATCACTGTGATTTCTCCTCTTGCCAGTTCGGGTTTCAGGAGGTTCGCCACATTGCCGGCGCTGCCTTTGCTGTCCAGCAGCGAATGGATTTCATCAATAAAAAGAATTGCTTTATTAATTTTTTTACATTCGTTAATGACTTTTTTTAAACGGTCTTCTATTTCGCCTTTGTAGGAAGTACCAGCCAGTAATGAGCCAGTGTCAAGTTCCAGAAGTGTGGCTTCTTTCAGCATTTCCGGAACATTGCCTTTGTTGATTTCTATTGCAAACCCTTCCAGTAATGCTGTTTTCCCAACACCTGGTTCACCCACGATGATGACGTTGGGTTTTGTTCTTCTGCAGAGTATTTCGATCAGCATTCTCAGTTCTTTATCGCGCCCGACTATGTTGTCCAGCTTTCCGTTTCTGGCCTGTTCGGTTTTGTCGACGCAATAACTTGAAATGGCAGGAAAAGCATTTTTGTCAGGACTCGATGTGCCTGTCAGATTGCTTTCCTGAAGATTGACTTTTTTATCTTCGCCCCGGAAAACGTTCAGTATTTCGTGTTCGCGGAGTGGAAAAGATTTGAGTTCCTGTACGGAGTAAGCAATATTTGGTTTGGCAATAGCTGCGAGGAGACAAAGTGGCGTCACCTCATCCAAACCTAGTTTTGACCTGATGTCATCCGCTTCCTCCAGAATGATTTTGATTTTCTCATCTTGTGAAATTTCATCGGGAAGATGTGTTGTTTTGGGATATTCTTCCACCCGGACTTCTGCCCATTCGTAGATGTATCCGGGATCTTTTTCTATGTTGAGGAGAAACTCCTTCAGTCCGAAATTATTATGTAAAAGTGCCTGTAGAAGATGTGATGCGCCGTATTGGGCATTGTAATTTTCCCTTGCTACCGATTGAGCAATGTGAAAAACTTCTTTAATGGTTTCATTAGTAATTAATACACTCATATAATTGAATTTACTTTTTGTATTTTAATTATTTCAAGACTGATTACTTAAAGAATATCGTCTCTCTAATTATAAAAAAGTCTCATGGACACTAGATGAAATTTAGTTTTTCTACTACGAGAAAAAATAATGCCACATTTGGAAAAATAAGGGATCAAAATGAATTTTAATTAACAATATTTGAAATATGGCTATTTTTAGGCTGTAATAACATTAAATAAAGCATAAGTTTAAAACGAATATAGTATATCATTAATGATTTCTTAATATGAGTTATTTTTTATTTAACCTTGAATTAATTTATATAAAGAATAATTCAAATTGTGTATTTATTAAACTAGTTAAATGTGTGAGATTTCTAACTGATCTACATTTGTCATATCAAAATTAAACAATCAAAAAAATGGAAAATAGAATATTAGGTCTGCACCACATCACTGCGATTGCAGACAACGCAAAAAGAAATTTAGATTTTTATACTCAAGTTTTAGGAGTAAGACTCGTTAAGAAAACTGTCAACTTCGATGATCCGGGAACGTATCACTTTTATTTCGGGAACGAAGAAGGAGCTCCGGGAACGATTCTGACCTTCTTTCCTTGGGAAGGAATTGGTAAAGGAACAAACGGCTCCGGCCTGGCAACACACATTGGTTATTCAGTTCCGAAAGGAAGTCTGGAATTCTGGAAAAACAGATTTCAGCAGTTTAATGTAAACTTTGAAGAAGGTGAGATTTTTGGCGAAAAATTGATTTCTTTTCAGGATCCGGACGGCTTACAAATTCATTTCATCGAATCTGCAACTCCTGATAACAGAAAAGTTTGGACAACCGATGATATTAAAGATGAAAATGCCTTAAAAGGTTTCCACAACATTACGCTGACTTTGAAAAAAGCTGACCCAACCATCAAAGTGTTAACCGATATTTTTGGCTATGATTTGCAGAAACAGGAAGGCGAAAGATACCGCTTTGCAACAGATGCTATTGACACTGCAAACCTTGTAGACATCATCGAAAACGATAAGATTGCGGCTGGCAGAAATGCGGCGGGAACCAATCACCACGTAGCTTTCCGTGTGAAAGATGATAATGTTTTGATGGAATTCCGTGAAAAAGTAATGTCCGCAGGATTAAGCATCACTCCGAAAATCGACAGAGATTATTTTTACTCACTATATTTCCGTGAACCAGGCGGTGTTTTATTCGAAATTGCCACTGATAATCCCGGATTTACGGTAGATGAACCGTTGAATGAATTGGGACAAAACCTAAGGCTTCCAAAACAGTACGAAGCAATGCGCACTCAGATAGAAGAAGCATTACCAAAATTATCATAGGTCATTTACCAAGTTTATTTAATAAGGTAATTTTAATAAGTAATAAGCAACAGTCAAGGACTATCAACCAACAACAATCAACCAACAACTAAAAATATGGCACTCATCACAGGACTTCACCACGTTACTGCCATCACAGGTAACGCACAGGAAAATATAGACTTTTATACTGGAGTTTTAGGACTTCGATTAATTAAAAAGACCGTCAATTTCGATAATTCTGAAGTTTATCATTTTTATTTCGGGGACGAATTTGGAACGCCGGGAACCATTATGACAACTTTCCCGTATGGAAAAGATTTGGCGAACGGCAGACACGGCAAAGGAATGCTGAATACAACGGCTTTTTCCATCTCTATGGAGGCTTTTGATTACTGGCTGGAGCGTCTGGATCAATTTAATATTCCTTACAAACAGGCACAGCAAAGGTTTTCAGGTGAAGTTTTTATTTATCTGGAAGATTTTGACGGGCTGGGTTTGGAATTGGTATTCAATGAAAAAGATGACAGAAAAGGGTACAACAACGGATTTATTCCGCAGGATTTTGCCATCAAAGGTTTTCATCACGTTGAGATTTGGGTTGATGCTTACGAAAGAACTGCCGCACTTTTGACCACGCAGATGGACCATCAGTTGATTGCTGAAAGCTCTGACAGATTCAGATTTGGAACGGAAGATAAACCCGGAAAATATGTCGATTTGCTTTGCACGCCCAATTCTCTGAAAGGTTTGGCAGGAAGAGGAACAGTTCACCACGTTGCTTTTGCCACTCCAAATGCGGAAACGCAACTTGAAATGATTGAAAAATTAAACAAATTCGGTTTGCAGCATACGGAAGTTAAAGACAGAAAATACTTCACTTCCATCTATTTCAAAGAGCCGGGTGGTGTTTTGTTTGAAATCGCAACCTCAGGTCCTGGCTTTGACATTGATGAAGAACTGGCGTCATTAGGTGAAGATCTGATGTTGCCGGAACAGTTTGAAGAAAACAGAGGACATTTAATCGATGTTCTTCCAGAAATTAATTATCCAACAGAAAAATTTAGATAAACATGAGTCACACTTTAGATATAAAAACAGGCGGAAAATCATTGAATGAAGCTGAAAAAGTTTTGATAATGATACACGGAAGAGGCGGAAGCGCAGAGGATATTCTGAGCTTAGCCCAACATTTAAATGTAGAAGATTACGCTCTGTTAGCGCCACAAGCGACGAATGGAACTTGGTATCCGTTATCCTTCATCGCTCCGGTTGAGCAAAACGAACCTTGGTTGTCATCAGCCATTGAAACGGTGGGGAAAAGTGTCAAATCGGCTTTAGACGCAGGAATTAAAGCTGAAAATATTTACTTTTTCGGATTTTCTCAGGGTGCGTGTCTCAGTTTGGAATTTTTGGCAAGAAATGCGCAGAAATATGGTGGAGCAGTGGCCATTATTGGTGGTGTAATTGGTGATAGAATCAACCGTGAAAATTATAAAGGCGATTTTGCTCAGACTCCGGTTTTCCTGGGAACGAGCAATCCGGATTTCCACGTTCCGGTAGAAAGAGTGTACGCAACAGCGAATATTTTAAAGGAAATGAATGCTGATGTTACGGAGAAAGTGTACGCCAATTTCGGTCATTCTATCAATCAGGAGGAAATGGAGCTGGCGAATTCGATTGTTTTTAAATAATCCAAACCCTAAAAAATATTCTCTCGCAGATTTTTCAGATTAAGCAAATTTTATCAGGTATCTGTCAAATCAAAAAAATCTGCGAGAATAATATATGCTTTTAAAATTAAACTGAAAAAGAGAATGAAAATCACAAAAATATTCAGCGATGAAAACGGCGAATCTCATTTCCAAGACATCGAAATTCCGCTAATCAACCAAGGTGAAATTGGATTTTTGTCCGAAGATATCAATGTCAGAAAACTGCAGTTCAGGAAAGTTTCCGCGGATTATGATTACGATTTTCACCACGCTCCACAAAAACAATATATCGTACTTTTGGATGGCGGCGTGGAAATAGAAACCTCGCTTGGAGAAGTCCGAAAATTCCAGACTGGTGAAATCCTTTTGGTGGAAGATGTTTCGGGAAAAGGCCACAAAACCAAAAACCTTGAAAAAAAGGAAAGAACGTCACTTTTTATTCATTTATAAAAGATAAAAGATAAAAGATAAAAGATAAAAGATTTCACAGCTACACTTCTAAAATCTAAAATCTAAAATCTCACATCTCACATCTCACATCTCACATCTAACTTCTAAACAAAAAACTATGCACGAAGATTTACTACTCATACTCGGACTCCTTTTGGTCGTAATGCTATTGGTAATGCTGGCGCAGCGCATCAAAATTGCGTATCCCATATTTTTGGTATTGGCAGGATTGGGCATCAGTTTAATTCCAGGAGTTCCCGTTTTGAAACTTGATCCTGAAATTATTTTCCTCATCTTTTTACCGCCATTGTTATATGAAGCGGCCTGGTATACCTCGTGGAACGATTTCTGGAAATGGAAAAGAACCGTAGGATTACTGGCTTTCGGATTGGTTTTTTTGACGTCTATTGTCGTAGCATTTGCTTCACAGGCTTTGATTCCGGGATTTACTCTGGCAATGGGATTTTTGTTGGGCGGCATTGTTTCGCCGCCGGATGCAATTGCAGCGACCACAGTTTTGAAAGGTTTAAAGGTTCCCAAACGCACAGTGGCAATCCTTGAAGGCGAAAGTCTCATCAACGATGCTTCGTCACTGATTGTTTTTAGATTTGCTTTGGCAGCGGTAATGACCGGTGTATTTTCTATGCAGGAAGCCACCGGACAGTTTTTCCTTGTTGCAGGAATGGGTGTTGTGGTCGGAATTGCAGGGGCTCATATTTTCTATGCCATCCACAGATTTTTGCCGACAACTCCGGCAATCGACGCCGCTTTGACGGTGATGACGCCGTATATTTTATTTCTTTCTGCGGAGCATTTTCATTATTCCGGAGTAATGGCGGTCGTGAGTGGCGGCTTGTTTATGTCGTTCCGTTCGCACGAAATTTTTAAAACAGGAACCACAAGGATCAATATGACAGGCGTTTGGAATACACTTATTTTTGTGATGAATGCCTTGGTTTTTGTGTTAATTGGATTGGAACTACCTGATATTGTTGATGGACTGGGCGAAACCTCTGTAATGGAAGGAATTAAATATGGTTTAATTATCAGTTTAATCGTGATTATCGTCCGTATGGTCTGGATTTATCCTGTGGCGCACATTCCGAGATGGCTGAGTAAAAAAGTACGTAGAGACCCAAGTCCGGGCTGGAAAAACCCATTGATTATCGGCTGGGCAGGAATGCGGGGCGTGGTTTCTCTGGCAACCGCTTTATCAATTCCGGTGATGATGAATGAGCAGTCGGAATTTCCTCACAGGAATTTGATCATCTTCATCACGTTTGTGGTGATTTTTGTGACCTTGGTTTTTCAGGGTTTGACGCTGCCTTTGATTATTAAACTGACCAAGATTGGCGAGATTGACAATATTTTGCCTTCCCACGAGCAGCAGGCGAGTATTCAAATCAGGCTGGACAATCTTGCGTTGAACAGACTGAATGAGAAATACCAGTCGAGCCTGGAAACGAACAGTCTGGTTGAAAATTTTAAAAATACAATTGAAAACGATATTACACAACAGCAGAGTCACCTCGAATCTTTGGATATGTGTACCAACAGAAGAAATGATTTGAATGAATACCACGAAATTATGCTGGATATATTTGCTCAGCAGCGGCAGGAACTGTTCAAAATAAAACGTGAAAATGTATTCAGTGAAGATGAGGTGAGAAAGGTGGAATCTCAACTGGATCTTAACGAACTGAAAATTACGGGAACCAAACATTTATAAAAGTACAAAATCCCTAGCCCCGATAGAAACGGCATCCTTTTTTTTGCGGTGGGAATTGACGGCGGGAAAAAAAAGATACAGTGGATAGCGGGATTAAGCTCCTGAAAAATTAAATCAATACAACAAATATCAAATGAAAAGTTTACAATTTTTAGTCATTGGGAAAAATCAGGAAATTCTTGAAACTTTGAAAAGGATTATCGAAAATAATGACGGCTGGCAAGCTAAAATCGAGAGTGATGAGGCGGTCTGCTATGATTATATTAAAGAAAATCAGGTAGATATTGTGCTTTTAAGTTCCGGTTTGGATGAGGAATTTGAAAATCAAATCAAAAATTTTTGTGGAAATTTAGATAAAGAAGTGAAAGTTATCGACCATTACGGCGGCGGAAGTGGGCTTTTGAAGAACGAAGTTTACACACTTTTCCCTAATTTGCAGCCGTAAACTTATTTTATGTTTGAAAATATCATCAAGAACGTCACCCGATTTATCAGTCTTAGTTCTGAGGAAGAAAAATTCTTTACCGGTTTATTGGTTTGTGAAACGATTCCCAAGAAAACAATTCTGTTGCGGGAAGGTGAAATCTGCCAGTTTGAAGGCTTCATTCACAAAGGCTGTGTGCGGGTTTATTACCTTGATGATAATGGTTTTGAAGTGACGATTCTGTTTGCCATCGAAGATTGGTGGATCAGTGATATTGCCTCGTTTCAGGACCAGAAACCTTCCAATCTGTATATTGAAACGATTGAAGATTCGGAGATTTTTATGCTGAATCCGACAACTAAAGAAAAGCTGTTGCAGGAAATTCCGAAATTCGAAAGGGTTTTCAGAATGTTGGTTCAACGGAATCTGTTTACTCTTCAAAACCGATTGGTAAATACCATTTCCAAAAGTGCATCTGACCGATATCTGGAATTTATCAAAGTGTATCCTACAATTCCGCAGCGGGTTGCGCAGTATTATATTGCTTCTTATTTAGGAGTTTCCAAAGAATTTGTGAGTACGATTAGGAAGCGTTTGGCCACTAAGGAGAAATAATTTAGAATTTAAAATATACAATGTCGGGTATGAAAGTGTCCGGCATTTTTTTTTTTCTTCAAATGCATTTATTAAACTAGTTAAATGCACAGCAATTCTCATCACCATAAATTTGTCCTATCAATAACGAATAAACAAAAAAACAGATATGGACAGAAAAGATTTTTTAAAGAAAGGATTACTCGGAACAGGAATGTTTGTAGCAACCGCTTCACTGGGAAATACAATGAAAAATGAGATTGATGAAATCGAGCCATTGGAACCGATTGGATACAATCATTTACCAAATACAGATTCCAAAATCAAAGACAATTCTGTGATTCACAAAGCGGATTCCAGAGGGAAGGCAGATCACGGCTGGTTGGTGAGCAATCATACCTTCAGTTTTGCGAATTATCATAATCCGAAAAGAATGCATTTTGGTGTTCTCAGAGTTTTAAATGATGATAAAGTTGAAGCTGCAAGAGGTTTCGGAACGCATCCGCACGACAATATGGAAATCATCAGCATTCCTTTGGAAGGTGATTTGGAGCACAAAGACAGTATAGGAAATTCGGCGATTATCGCTAGTGGAGACATTCAGGTGATGAGCGCAGGAACCGGAATTATGCACAGCGAATTCAATAAAAATAATGACAGTCTGGTGAAGTTTCTTCAAATCTGGGTTTATCCAAACAAAAGAAACGTGACGCCACGATATGACCAGATTACTTTAGACAAATCAAAAAGTCAGAATCAATTTCAGCAGATTCTTTCTCCCAATGCAGATGATGAAGGGGTTTGGATTCATCAGGATGCGTGGTTTCACTTAGGAAACTTCGAAAATAATGTTGAAACGAACTATCAAATCATGAAAAAAGGAAACGGTGTGTATGCTTTTATTTTAAAAGGAAGCGCAGAAATCGAAGGACAGAAAGTGGAAACGAGAGACGGTTTTGGTGTCTGGGATATTGCAGATTTAAATATCAGATCAACCACAGAGGGTACAGAAATTTTATTGATGGAAGTGCCGATGACGATGTAATCGATATTTGCAGATATTAATATATTTAATCAATAAATGAAAAAACCAACGCTGCCAGAATCGGGCAGCGTTGGTTTTTTAACTTTTCTATTGTTATTTTGGATTATTTGGCAATCACTTTAAAATTCTGGTTCAGCGTCTCGCCGGAAACATTTAAAATATAGACGCCTGACATTTTCTTTTTAGAGATATCAAGGTTGAAAAGTCCTTTGGAATCGGCACTGACAGTTTCTTTTAAAATGACCTTTCCCGTAAGATCCGTCAATGTGGCGGAAAGTATTGATTTTTCATAATCCGGAATCCTGATGTAAATATTGTCTTTCGCAGGATTTGGATAGATGATGCCTTTGCCTTTTGTGACGAACTGACCTGTTCCAAGCGTTTCCTCACTGTACAAAGCCTGAACCTCTGAAGGTGTCAAAGCATAATTGAAAAGTTTCAGCTCATCAAAAGCGCCTTTATACGGAGCAGGCGTATTGGTCGCAGCCTGAA
>Ga0308156_1000956_pt1 | contig 41371 bp, 41 predicted proteins | sample PhyAR2_FD_201041 | JGI IMG/M metagenome (GOLD analysis project Ga0308156, IMG submission 201041) | Phyllosphere microbial communities from UC Gill Tract Community Farm, Albany, California, United States - DLSL A.R2 | ecosystem: Host-associated > Plants > Phyllosphere > Unclassified | place: USA... | reverse complement strand
TTTCTCTGGCTGCTGCTAAAGCTGCTGCTGCCTCTAAAGGCCTGCCGCTGTATGCGCACATCGCTGAACTGAACGGCACTCCAGGCAAATATTCTATGCCTCTGCCTATGATGAACATCATCAACGGTGGCGAACATGCCGACAACAACGTCGACATTCAGGAATTCATGATCCAGCCTGTTGGCGCTAAAACTCTGAAAGAAGCGGTTCGCATCGGTTCTGAAGTGTTCCACAACCTGGCTAAAGTGCTGAAGTCTAAAGGCATGAACACTGCTGTTGGTGACGAAGGTGGCTATGCGCCAAACCTGGGCTCTAACGCAGAAGCTCTGGCTGTTATCGCTGAAGCGGTTAAAGCTGCAGGTTACGAGCTGGGTAAAGACGTTACTCTGGCTATGGACTGTGCTGCTTCTGAATTCTACAAAGACGGTAAATACGTTCTGGCTGGCGAAGGCAACAAAGCTTTCACTTCTGAAGAGTTCACCCACTTCCTGGAAGAACTGACCAAACAGTACCCAATCGTTTCTATCGAAGACGGTCTGGACGAATCTGATTGGACTGGCTTCAAATACCAGACCGACGTTCTGGGTAACAAAATCCAGTTGGTCGGTGATGACCTGTTTGTAACCAACACCAAGATCCTGAAAGAAGGTATCGAAAAAGGTGTTGCTAACTCTATCCTGATTAAATTCAACCAGATTGGTTCTTTGACCGAAACTCTGGCTGCAATCAAAATGGCTAAAGATGCGGGTTACACTGCCGTTATCTCTCACCGTTCAGGTGAAACTGAAGATGCTACCATTGCTGACCTGGCTGTTGGTACCGCTGCAGGCCAGATCAAAACAGGTTCTATGAGCCGTTCTGACCGTGTTGCTAAGTACAACCAGCTGATTCGTATCGAAGAAGCTCTGGCTGCTGCCGGTACTCCAGCTCCGTTCAACGGTCTGAAAGAAGTTAAAGGCCAGTAATTCGTTACTGAGCACTAAGCTTCATGAAAAAACCCGCCAATTGGCGGGTTTTTTCTATTCTGCGTAAATAAAGTGTCTGCGTAAAACAAAGCGTTTGCGCCAATAAAGTCGCTTGGGTTGCTATCAGGTTGTCGCTTCGTCTTCATACGATTTCAGGATTTGATAGAGCTCATCTTTTAATCTGAGCTTTTCCCTCTTCATGCTTGCAATTTGCTCATTGAACGGCGCTCTTGGCTGGTTCTCGGCCCTTCGAATGGTATGATCCAATTGGTTATGCTCATGAAAGAGCGTGGCAAAACGGACGTCTTCTGTTTTCAGTCTTGAGATGAGATCTCGATACTCTGGGAACATATGCACTCCTTTTTGTCAAAACCTAGTATGACTATGCCACAAAAAATCTGTTTATTTTGCAATCGATCTCTCAAGATGTTCGATAAAGCGTAAAGTTATGTCTGGATCCCAACCTTGAAAGAGGAGCCTGAAATTCCTCTAATCCGAATAAAACGTGGTTAACTTACTCCCGCGTGAAATCTCCTTCTGTTATACAAACCCTCTGCAACAGTCAATGCTTAAATGTGACCAATGACTGAATTTTTATTCTAATGGTTTGGTTTTATGCCTAATGGTATTGAGTTGGTATGCTTTGTTGTGTATTTTTATGCATTAAAACTGCATAAATAAAAAACCTAACATCAGGGGACAGACATGTTGAAGAAGATGATATTGGCCGGATGCTTTGCAGCGGCAATGGTGAGCGGCATGACAATGGCGGCACAACAGACTTACGTTGTGGGTTCCGGTGGCACCTACCGTCCGTTCGAGTTTGAAAATAGCCAAAAGCAGCTGGAAGGTTTTGATATCGATATCATCAAAGCGATCGCTAAAGCTGAAAATTTTGATATCAAACTGGTTAACACGCCATGGGAAGGCATTTTTGCCACTTTGAGCTCAGGTGACCGCGACATCATTATTTCCGGTATCACTATTACAGACAAACGTCAGAAAATGGTTGATTTTTCTACGCCATATTTCCCTGCTGAGCAGTCTATTGTGGTGCCTAGCGGCTCTAAGGTGGATTCAGTGAATGCGCTAAAAGGGCAGAAAGTTGGGGTGGTGAATTCTAGCACCGGCGATATCGTGGTATCCGATGTATTGGGAAAAAATAGTACAGATATCAAACGGTTTGATAATACGCCGCTGATGTTGCAGGAACTGTATGAAGACGGTTTGGGTGCTGCCGTGGGGGATGTAGGCGTGGTGAAATACTACATTAAGAACCATCCAGAGAAAGAGTTTAAATTGGTGCCCGATAGCAAATTTGAACGCCAGTATTTTGGTATTGCTGTAGCAAAAGGGAATCAGGAGCTGTTAGGCAAAATTAACGCTGGCCTGCAAAAAATCGTTGCCGATGGTACTTACGCCAAAATCTATACCCAGTGGTTTGATGCTAACGTTCCCGTTCTTCCTACCAAATAAACCGCTTGTGTTGCGCTCATCAACGGGCGCAACAGCCTTTCACGATAAACAGGATTGTTGTGACTGTTGTAATAAATAAAAAAGCTGTAATGAACAGGAAAGCTGTATGACCGGATTCCGTTGGGAAATCATTCAGGAATATGCCCCGCTGTTTGCTGAAGGCGCGTGGATGACCATCAAATGCACGATTATATGCGTGATTTTAGGGACGCTGTGGGGGCTCACGTTAGGTTTAGGGCGGATGGCAAAGGCAGAAAACGGCCCGTGGCGCATCGTGCTGCGTTATTTTGTGCAGTGGCCAGTACGCGTCTACGTAAGTGCTTTCCGTGGCACCCCGTTGTTTGTGCAAATTATGGTGGTGCATTTTGCACTGGTTCCGCTGTTGATAAACCCTCGTGACGGCGTATTGGTTACCAGCGGGCTGATGTCGGCTGATTTCGCCCGTATGCTACGTTCAGATTACGGCGCGTTTCTCTCTTGTATTGTGGCGATCACACTCAATGCGGGCGCGTATGTATCAGAAATATTCCGTGCAGGGATACAGTCAATCGATCACGGACAGATGGAGGCATCTCGTGCACTAGGAATGAGCTGGGGCAAAACCATGCGCAAAGTGATTTTGCCGCAGGCGTTCCGACGCATTCTGCCACCGCTAGGCAACAACGCGATTGCGATCGTCAAAGATTCCTCACTGGCATCGGCGATAGGATTAGCTGATTTGGCCTACGCTGCGCGGACAGTCTCTGGTGCCTACGCCACTTATTGGGAACCCTATCTAACAATTTCAGTGATTTACTGGATGCTAACGTTCATCCTGTCGCTGCTGGTGCAACATATGGAAAAGAGGTTGAGCAAAAGTGATTCACGTTGATAACTTGCAGAAACAGTTTGGCGAAACACACGTGCTACGTGGGATTTCCTGTGAGATTAAGCCGCAAGAAGTCGTGTGTATCATTGGTCCGTCAGGCTCGGGAAAAAGTACCTTTTTACGTTGTTTGAATGCGCTAGAGAAGCCTGACGGCGGGGAAGTGTCGGTGAACGGCTTTGACGTTCACAACCCTAAAACCAATTTGAATAAAATGCGCGAAAGCGTAGGCATGGTGTTTCAGCGTTTTAACCTATTTCCACACATGACAGTGTTGGATAACCTGATTATGGCACCAATGTCGGTAAAAGGGATGTCTCGCGCCGATGCGCTAAAACGTGCAGAAATTTTGCTGGATAAAGTGGGTTTGCTCGACAAAATTGATGCGTGGCCTGCGAGTTTGTCCGGTGGACAGCAGCAGCGCGTGGCTATCGCCCGTTCAATGGCGATGGATCCTTCCATTATTCTCTTTGATGAACCCACGTCTGCGCTCGATCCTGAATTGGTTGGCGAAGTGCTGGAAGTGATGAAAAAACTGGCGCAGGAAGGAATGACAATGGTGATTGTGACGCATGAAATGGGGTTTGCCCGTGAAGTGGCCGATCGCGTAGTGTTCATTGATCAAGGCATTATTCAGGAGCAGGGCACGCCGGAACAAATCTTCACTGCGCCACAAAACCCACGCACGGCGGCATTTTTGAGTAAGGTGCTGTAGCGCGATCGTGAATTTCGCCTCCTCCTGTATAAGAGGAGGCGTGAATAGCCTTAGATTTCCGTCTCGGTTTCAGTGGTAAAATTGTTCAACTCAGCATTTTTGGGCTTTCTCACCCACATCCACCATGCCAGTGTCAGAAATGCCATCCACACCACGCCGACGGCGAGAGCGACTCGGCTATCTTCAAAGTACCCTAGCAACGCGATGACAAATGCCATGAACGCGATGGTCAGCGCTGGAGCTAACGGCCAAAATGGGACGGGGAATTTCAGCGTTGCGGCTTCTTCTTTACTCATTTGGCGGCGCATAGCGACCTGAGACAGCAGGATCATCAGCCACACCCAAACGGTGGCAAAAGTCGCGATTGAGGCGATGATCAGGAATACTTTCTCAGGGATCAGATAGTTCAGCACCACGCCCGTCAGTAGCGCAATCGCCATCACCAACACTGTCATCCAAGGTACACCGCCCGCGGTGAGTTTGGTAAAGCATTTGGGAGCCTGTCCATCTTGCGCCATGCCGTACATCATTCGACCTGCACCGAAAATATCGCTATTAATCGCGGAGATGGCTGCGGTAATGACCACGACGTTGAGGACGTGTGCCGCTGAGCTAATTCCCAGGCTTTTGAAAATCTCGACAAATGGACTCCCGTGCTGGCCGATGCTGTTCCACGGATAAATAGCCATCAATACCATCAGGGTAAGCACGTAAAAAAGCAGGATGCGCACGGGTACGGTGTTAATGGCTTTCGGGATCACTTTGGCTGGATCGCGGGCTTCACTGGCGGTTACGCCGATAATCTCGATTCCACCAAAGGCAAACATCACGACCGCTAACGATGCGATAACGCCGGTGATACCGTTCGGCATAAAGCCGCCGTGCTGCCATAGATTGCTAAATCCAGTCGCCTGTTCGTGCTGACCAAAACCAAACATCATGATAGCTGCACCACCAACGATCATGGCCACAATAGCCACCACTTTAATCAGTGACAGCCAAAATTCCATTTCCCCAAACACTTTTACACTGCAAAGGTTTAAAGCGCCGATAAAGCAAACCACGCTTAAAACCCATATCCATTGGGAAACGTCGGGGAACCAGAGCCCCATGTAAATACCGAAGGCGGTAACGTCAGCCATACCGACAATCACCATTTCGAAAGTGTATGTCCAGCCGGTAATAAATCCGGCTAGGGGGCCTAGGTAACGGCTGGCGTAGTGCCCGAAAGAACCTGATACGGGTTGGTGCACCGCCATTTCACCTAGCGCACGCATGACCATAAATACGGCTAACCCCCCCACCAGATAGGCCAGTAGCACCGCAGGACCCGCAAGCTGAATAGCGCCTGCGGAGCCGTAAAAAAGTCCGGTTCCAATGGCTGAACCGAGGGCAAGAAAACGAATGTGGCGAGCGTTCAGACCACGTTTGAGGTGCGATGGGTTGTGAGGTTGCAAGGCTGATGTTTCATTATTATTTTGCATGTTTTATCCCGTCATATTTTTGTTATGTGGCTGGCAGGTACAGACCACCAACGCAGGGGATAAATTCCCTGCGTGTATTTGTGCAGACGTTTAACCCCGTCACGCGTCAAGAGGTAGGCGTATTGGCTGCATCTTGACGTCGCTTGGGGTGATATAGATAGGGCTTAGGCTTGGCTAGGCAGCAGCGCGGTAGGAGTCAGCGCTTTAAGCTGGCCGGAACCTAATAGCTGGCTGGCGGCTTCAATGTCGGGGGCGAAGAAACGATCCTTGTCATAATAAGCCACGCTTTCGCGTAACAGCTGGCGTGCTTGTTCCAGCCGCGGGCTGGTTTTCAAGCCGTTGCGAAAATCTAGCCCTTGGCAGGCTGACAACCATTCAATGGCCAAAATTCCACGTACGTTTTCAGCCATTTCCCACAGGCGGCGGCCAGCAGCCGGAGCCATTGAGACATGATCTTCCTGATTAGCCGATGTTGGCAGGCTATCAACGCTGGATGGGTGCGCCAACGCTTTATTCTCGCTTGCTAAAGCGGCTGCGGTGACCTGTGCAATCATAAAGCCAGAGTTTACGCCGCCGTTGTTGACCAAGAACGGTGGCAACTGTGACATATGTTTGTCCATCATCAGCGATGTGCGACGTTCAGACAGCGCTCCGATTTCAGCCAGCGCCAGCGCCAGATTATCGGCCGCCATTGCAACGGGCTCGGCATGGAAATTACCGCCGGAAACCACGTCATTTTGTTCAGCAAAAACCAACGGATTATCGGAAACCGCGTTGGCCTCAATTTCAAGTACGGCGGCAGCGTGACGGATTTGGGTCAAACAAGCGCCCATGACCTGCGGCTGACAGCGTAATGAGTACGGGTCTTGCACTTTGCCGCAGTTGTGGTGGGAATCAGAAACTTCGCTACGCTCGCCGAGTAGATGGCGGTAGGCGGCTGCGCTGTCTATTTGTCCAATTTGGCCACGTACTTCATGAATACGCGCGTCGAATGGGCTGCGTGAACCTAGCACGGCTTCAACCGTTAATCCGCCGCACACCAGAGCAGAAGCAAACATATCTTCTGCATCGAACAGGCCACGCAGCGCATAAGCGGTAGAAACCTGAGTGCCGTTGAGTAGCGCTAGCCCCTCTTTAGCGGCCAACTGAATGGGCTTCAATCCGGCTTTTTCCAGCGCTTGTGTGGCTGGCAGCCATTCACCTTGGTAACGCGCCTGGCCTTCACCCAGCAGAACTAAACTCATATGTGCCAGAGGAGCCAAATCACCGGATGCACCCACCGAGCCTTTCACGGGAATATGTGGATAGACTTCTGCATTGACTAAAGCAATCAAGGCATCCAGAACTTCTTCACGGATCCCTGAAAAGCCGCGCGCTAGGCTGTTGATTTTCATCACCATGATTAAACGTACTACCGCGTCATCGTTGGCACTGCCGACGCCTGCTGCGTGTGAAAGTACAATAGAGCGCTGCAGATTTTCTAAATCACAGGCTTCTATGCGCGTTGACGCAAGCAGACCAAAGCCAGTGTTGATGCCGTAGGCAGTACGTCCTTCAGCAACGATGCGTTCAACGCAGGCGACGCTTTGGCGAATGGGATCGCGAGCGCTGCTATGCAACTGAATATGAACGGGATGATGATAGATCTCACGTAGCTGGCTAAGGGTTATTTTTCCTGGCTGAAGCATTAATTCGTACATTATTTTTTCCCCTGAACGGAGGTAATCATTGGCAGGTTGAGTCCCTGTTCGCGTGCACATTCAATCGCAATCTCATAGCCTGCATCTGCGTGACGCATCACGCCGGTTGCCGGATCGTTATGTAATACTCGGGCAATACGCTCCGCCGCTTCATCAGTACCATCGCATACGATAACCATGCCAGAATGTTGTGAGAAGCCCATACCCACGCCGCCGCCGTGATGCAATGACACCCAAGTCGCGCCGCTGGCGGTGTTCAGCAGGGCGTTCAGTAATGGCCAGTCAGAAACCGCATCAGAACCGTCCTGCATGGATTCGGTTTCGCGATTTGGGCTGGCGACTGAGCCGGAGTCCAAGTGGTCACGACCAATCACGATTGGGGCTGACAGTGCGCCGCTGCGAACCATTTCGTTGAATGCAAGACCCAGTTTGGCGCGTTGGCCAAGGCCAACCCAGCAGATACGTGCTGGTAATCCTTGGAAATGAATCCGCTCGCGTGCCATATCCAGCCAATGGTGCAGGTGCTCATCATCAGGAATGAGTTCTTTCACCATAGCATCGGTTTTATAGATGTCTTCTGGGTTGCCTGATAGCGCAGCCCAACGGAACGGGCCTACGCCGCGGCAGAATAGAGGGCGAATATAGGCTGGAACAAAACCTGGGAAATCAAAGGCATTGGCGACGCCCATCTCTTTTGCCATCTGGCGAATGTTGTTGCCGTAGTCGAAAGTTGGAATGCCCATTTTCTGGAATGCCAGCATCGCAACCACGTGCTCTGCCATAGATTCCTTAGCGGCGTTAACCACTAATGCAGGCTCGCTTTGTGCGCGTTCACGGTACTCTTCCCATGTCCAGCCTTTTGGCAGATAGCCGTTTAACGGATCGTGTGCGCTGGTTTGATCGGTCACCATATCTGGGTGTATGCCACGGCGAACTAATTCAGGCAGAATTTCGGCTGCGTTACCGCACAGCGCGATAGAGATCGCTTTACCTGCCTCGGTGTATCGCTTGATGCGGGCCAATGCATCATCCAAATTCGTGGCTTGCTCATCGACATAGCCGGTTTTGAGACGGAAATCGATACGGCTTTGCTGGCATTCAATATTCAGCGAAGTGAGACCCGCCATTGTCGCAGCCAGTGGTTGTGCTCCACCCATACCGCCTAAACCCGCAGTAAGCACCCAGCGTCCTGTCAGATCGCCATTGTAATGCTGACGTCCAGCTTCAACGAAAGTCTCATAGGTACCTTGTACGATGCCTTGGCTGCCGATGTATATCCAACTTCCGGCGGTCATCTGGCCATACATGGCTAAGCCTTTGGCGTCGAGCTCGTTAAAGTGTTCCCATGTTGCCCAGTGCGGTACCAGATTGGAGTTGGCAATCAGTACACGCGGTGCATTGCTGTGGGTTTTAAATACGCCTACCGGCTTACCAGACTGGACTAGCAGTGTCTCGTCATCGTTCAAATTTTTGAGTGATTCGACAATTTTGTCGTAGCACTCCCAGTTGCGGGCCGCTCGACCAATGCCGCCATAAACTACTAATTCATGGGGATTTTCAGCTACATCGGGGTCAAGATTGTTCATCAGCATGCGCAGAGGGGCTTCGGTTTGCCAGCTCTTGGCATTCAGTTGAGTACCACGCGGAGCGCGGATATCGATTTCACGCAGTCGGTTTGGGAGAGTCACTTTTATTTTCCTTTCGCGTTATCAGTTCAGATATCAGGGGGTGCAAGTTAACTAGTGTTTAACAAAAGCTGTTATTGATTAACATATACTTGTATAGACAAGTATATGCAAATGGATTTTAAGGGGCAGATGAAACGGTATCAGTGAGAGCGAGAGGAATAAAAAAACAAATAAAACAATGAATTAATTTATTAAGTGAGCGTCTTTTTTTCGGGTTGCTGTGCGAGAGTTTGTATAGGAATTGGGAAGGGGATCACAAGGAAATAGTTTGGAGTGTGGGTAGAGATAGCGATAGTTTGAGACTTTGTATGCTAATGATTACGAAATGACAGTGTAAGGAATATAGCGCTGTATTGGTTCATCATCGACGATGAAGGACAGAGACCACTGCTGGTGCTCTCTGTCCTTATGCCTACTGTGATGGTTTTATGAAACCACGATTAGCGGATGAAACCATTCACCGTGCGAACTTAGAAGAACCTAAAGAATGGGCTGCACTTAGTACATTAACGAATACAACTGCTTCCGATACTTAGACGCTAACGCATCTCCATTCCCCAGCGCGGCCAGAATATCCATCAGCGTTTTACGGGCTGCGCCATCGGCAGCAGCGAGGTCTTTACGTAGGTGAGTCATTAGCAATTCTAACGCTTCTTCATTGCGACCGACCTGATGCAGTTGTAACGCCAGTTGAACGGCGATAATGGCGTTTTCAGGCTCTGCTTCGACCTGTTTTTGCAGTTGCTGGATTTCAGGGGTGTCCGCGGCTTGTTTCAATAGTTCAATCTGAGCCACTAAACCATGATAACGGGAATCTTGATCCTGCAATGGAATTGTCGCCAGTATGGCTTCAGCATCATCGCTGCGGTTAAGGGCAATTTGTACTTCCGCCAGCGTGAGGGCGATATCGCTGCGTTTTGGATCCAGAGCACGCGCTTCTTTCAGCAGAGGTAATGCTTCGGCCATTTTACCTTCTGCGATCAGCTCTGCGGCCTGAGCTGCTTTCAGCTCTTCTTCTTTTGGCAAGAAGCGACCCAGCAGTTCGCGGATGAATTCTTCTGGCTGTGGGCCTTGGAAACCATCGACCGGCTGGCCATCTTTGAACAGATATACGGTAGGAATTGCGCGCAAACCAAACTGTGATGCCACCATTTGTTCTGCGTCACAGTCGACCTTAGCGAGAACAAACTGACCTGCATATTCAGAGGCCAGTTTATCAAGAATAGGGTTGAGCTGCAGGCAATGCTGGCTGCGTTCAGACCAAAAATAAAACAGCACTGGAATGGACGCGGACTGTTCCAGCGTCTGGTGTAGGTTAGCTTCAGTGACGTTAATAACGGAATTATTTAGCATTCTTGTTTCTCTCAGACGCTTAACATATGTACCGATATGGGGGTAATTCGGCTATTTACAATGCCGGCCTATTAATTCCCGCTCAGGATCTTGTCCAGCATACGGCCTGGTAAAATACGGCGTAGCACGGTAAGCGCATGGGCTACCAGAGTGACTGGATAGCGAAGCTTCGGCTTATGGCTCTCTAACGCATGATGCAGTTTAGGCAAAATGGCGTCAGGCGTTAAGGTGAAGCGCGCCGCAATCCCCGGATTCGTCACCGGTTTGTCTTTATCCATCTGATGCACGTTTTTAGTAAAGCGTGTATTAATCGGGCCGGGTTCAATCAGGGAGACATGAATCCCACTGCCATGTAGCTCCATACGTAATGCATCAGACCAGCCTTCAAGGGCAAACTTGCTGGCGGCATAAGCGCCACGTCCTGGCGTGGCAACCAGCCCCATTACCGAGCTTGTTTGAATAATTCGACCTTCGCCGTGCGGCAGCATGATCGGCAGCAAGAGCTGGGTGAGTTGATGAGTACCGAATAGGTTGGTGGCGAACTGCCTTTCTAATTCAGACCGGCTGATGGTATTGAGCGGGCCATACAGGCCAAAACCACCATTATTAAACAGTGCATAGAGGCGCCCTTCCGTAAGACGAATTACCTCTGCGGCGGCACGTTCTACGCTGGCGCTATCGTCTAGATCCAGTTCGATGCCTTCCATGCCCAGATCGCGCATCACCTCGACGTCCTGTGGCTTACGGCAAGCGGCTAACACACGATACCCTCGGTTGCGGAGATCCTGTGCCGCTGTGAGTCCGATTCCACTGGAACAGCCGGTGATAAGGATAGCTTTTTGCATAACTTTACCTATGTAAACCTTTTGACTCGGCATTAAAGATGCTTAATTAAAACATTACTGATGGGTATTCGTCAGCAATGGGCGGAGCTGTTCGCTCATCCACTGCGCAATAAACGCCTGTGCATCGCCGTTGGGATGTAATCCATCCTGCTGCATCCATTCAGGTTTTAGCGCGACTTGCTCCATATAAAATGGAATTAAGGGGATTTGATACCGTTTTGCCAACTGTGGATACATTGCCGCGAAGGTTTCGGTATAGCGGCGTCCATAGTTCGGTGGTAGCCGAATTTGCATTAGCAAAGGTTGAGTTTTGGCTTGCTGAAGCTGAGTGATGATTTTATCTAAATTGGCTTCAATATCGGCGGGTGCGAAACCGCGTAACCCATCATTCGCACCGAGCTCAATCAGCACCCAGCGCGGCTGGTGCTGTTTCAAGAGCGCCGGCAGACGAGCTAAACCTTGCTCGGCAGTATCGCCGCTGATACTGGCGTTAACGACCGTAATTGGCGGCGTGAGTTTTTGCCACTGCTGTGCCATACGCGCAGCCCATGAATCAGCAACAGATAACTGATAGCCTGCGCTGAGGCTATCACCTAATATCAGCAATGTATCTGCGGCCATCGCCCGCCCACACAACAGGCTGAATAGAAGAAGGAAAGGGATATGCCAACGGAAAATGTTCTTGAAGTTCATCATTTAGCCAAACAGGTCGGTCAGGGTGAGAGTCAGTTATCCATCCTTACCGGAGTTGAGCTGGTTGTCAAACCGGCGCAGACATTAGCGCTTATTGGTGAGTCCGGATCGGGTAAATCAACGCTGTTAGGTATTTTAGCTGGCTTAGATGACGGAACCTCGGGAGAGGTTTCTTTGTTGGGGCAGCGTTTAGATCTGATGGATGAAGAAAAACGCGCAGCGCTGCGGGCGAAGGACGTCGGATTTGTATTCCAATCATTTATGTTAGTGCCAACGTTAACCGCACTGGAAAACGTGCAGTTGCCTGCGCTGTTGCGTGGTGACAGCGAGCGTCAAAGCCGCCAACAGGCGGTGCAACTTTTAGAACAGTTGGGATTAGGCAAGCGTTTGAATCACCTACCCGCGCAGCTTTCTGGCGGTGAGCAGCAGCGAGTAGCGCTGGCTCGTGCGTTCAGCGGACGACCTAAAGTGCTGTTTGCTGATGAGCCAACCGGCAATCTCGATCGTCATACCGGTGACCGCATTGCAGAGTTACTGTTCTCACTCAACACCGATTTTGATACCACCCTGATTCTGGTCACGCATGACCCGCAATTAGCGGCGCGCTGTCAGCGCAGAATGCGTTTGGTGGAAGGTGTTTTGCAGGAGGAAGCATGATTCTGCGTTGGTTTTGGCGTGAATGGAAATCGCCTTCGTTGCTGATTGTCTGGATGGCACTAACGCTGGCTGTAGCCTGTGTTTTGGCATTAGGCAGCATCAGCGATCGCATGGAACGGGGACTGAGCCAGCAGAGCCGTGATTTTCTGGCGGGTGATAAAGTGCTGCGCAGTGCGCACCCAGCTAATGAAGATTGGCTAACTCAGGCGAAATCGGATGGACTAACGGTCAGTCGCCAACTGTCATTTACGACAATGACGTTTGCAGGAGATAGACCGCAGTTAGCGGATGTTAAGGCCACGGATACGCTGTATCCACTTTATGGTGAGTTGATTACGCGCCCAGCCGGATTGCGGCCAGAACCGGGGGAAGTGCTGGTGGCCTCCCGCTTGCAGGCGCTGTTAAATCTCAAAATCGGTGATGATCTGGACGTGGGGGATACTACCCTGAAAGTGGCGGGTGTTGTCGTGCAGGAGCCGGATAACGGTTTTAATCCGTTTCAAACTGCGCCAAGGATCTTGATCAATCTAGCTGACGTTGAGAAAACTGGGGCTATACAACCGGGCAGTCGTTTGAGTTATCGCTACATGTTTGCTGGCCCTGCCGATGCGATACAGCGTTTTACTCAGTATTTGACACCGCAGTTGAAAGCCGATCAGAAGCTGTTCGGGCTGGAGGAGTCTGGCGGAACATTAGGCAAATCGTTACAGCGTTCGCAGCAGTTCCTTTTACTGTCTGCGCTGCTGACTTTATTACTCGCAGTAGCGGCGGTGACGGTGGCAATGAATCACTATTGCCGCAGCCGCTATGAACTGGTGGCGATCCTAAAAACATTGGGAGCCGGACGCAAAACGTTGCTACGTTTGATTGCAGGGCAATGGCTAGCGTTGCTGCTGGTTTCTGGGGGCGCCGGGAGTGTGCTGGGATTATTATTTGAAAGCCTGCTCATTCGCCTGCTTGCGCCAGTGTTACCTGCGGAGCTTCCCGCGGCTAGCGGTTGGCCTTGGGTTTGGTCGCTAGGTGGCATGGCGCTGATTTCATTGATTGTCGGGCTAAGACCCTACCGTCAACTGATGGCAACTCAGCCTTTACGCGTGTTGCGTAGCGATGCATTTCGTGTGGTGTGGCCGCTGCGCTATTACCTGCCGATTACCGCGTTGATATTAGTGGCGGGGTTAGTTGCTCTGGTCGGATTAAGCACCCTGCTGTGGTCGTTGTTGCTGGGAATGTTGGCGTTAGCCCTGTTGCTAAGCGTGGTCGGCTGGGGGGGATTAATACTGCTACGTCGTCTGACATTGAAAAATCTGGCGCTGCGGCTGGCGGTAAACCGGCTATTGCGCCAGCCAGCGGCAACTATCAGCCAATTGGCGGCATTTTCGCTGTCGTTTATGTTATTGGCTCTGCTGCTGGTACTGCGTGGCGATCTGCTCGATCGTTGGCAACAACAGCTGCCGCCGGATAGCCCAAATTATTTCTTACTGAATATGACGGAACAGCAGGTTCCACAGGTGAGGACGTTCCTTGGTCAGCATCAAGTGGAGGCTCGGACGTTTTATCCGGTGGTGCGGGTACGGCTGACGGAAATTAATGGTCAGCAGGCGTCGAAGCTGATTGCGGAAGATGCGCCGGGCGGCGAAGCCGTCAATCGTGAGCTCAATCTGACATGGCAAACTGATTTGCCTGAACATAATCCATTAACGGCGGGATATTGGCCTCCTAACGTTGGAGAGGTATCGATAGAGCAGGGGATTGCAGAGCGCCTTGGTTTAGGTCTAGGTGATGAGGTGAGCTTCAGCGGTGATACCCAGAGCTTCAGTGCGAAAATAACCAGTTTGCGTAAAGTGGATTGGGAAAGCCTGCGGCCGAACTTTTATTTTATCTTCCCTCCGCATGCGCTAGATAACCAGCCTCAAACATGGTTGACCAGCTTTCGCTATACCGGTGATGAACGCCTGCTGACTCAGTTGAATCGTCAATTCCCTACGTTGAGTTTGTTGGATATTGGTGCGATTTTGCAGCAAGCAGGGCAGGTATTGCAGCAGGTGAGTCGTGCATTAGAGGTGATGGTGATTTTGGTGATTATCTGCGGTGTATTGTTGCTGATGGCGCAGGTTCAGGTCGGCATGCAGCAGCGGCGTCAGGAGCTAACGGTTTATCGCACGCTCGGTGCTGGTATGCGCTTATTACGCCGCACATTATGGAGTGAGTTTGCATTACTCGGGTTAGTTTCCGGTATTGCGGCGGCGGCGGGGGCTGAAGCCGCGCTTTGGCTGTTACAGCGGCAGGTATTTGATTTTCCATGGGAACCAAACTATTTAATGTGGTTCTTGGTTCCAATCAGTGGCGCGATCTTGCTTTCTCTGTGCGGCGGTTTTTTAGGTTCGCGCTTGTTAAAGCGTTAATTAAATACCCATCGTGACGAGCATGCCTTCTCGGGTGCTCATTTTTATTATAGATATTTACTTCATGTACTTAATTAATATTGTTTAATGAATGAGTTTAGGTGTTTAATTGATTTATTGAATGTTTATTATTGATTATATTCTAAATAATTGCATGTCATCTAATTCAGTCGTACTATAATTTTAAGGAATTGCACGTGAAGATATGGATGCGTTTGCTGATTTATTAAAGGGATATTATGTATGGATAGGGTTGGCATAGAAAATGAGTCTGTAAAAATAAATCGGTTTACAATTTTTTCATTTGCGATTTTAACCGCTCTTTTCATTTTTTTCCGGCAATACGGCTATTTGCGAATGCCTGCTTTAGAGGCTCTATTTCCAGTATCAACCTCGGTCATTCTGGTTCTGCATGGGTTGCTGGCGTTGTTCATGTTGATGAAGTTTAACTTTGAGCGAAATCACTTATATCTGGTAGTTCTGGCATTTGTTTATGGTGTTTCATCTATCTATCTGGTTAGTAAACTTCTCAGTTATCCAGGTGTTGTCTTTACTGAAGGCGGGCTTGGAACGAATGCCAATGATATGGCTATCTATTTCATATTCCGTAGCGCGACGATGGCAATATTGATTCTATTTTCATTGTTGGTTTATCGCCTTCGTCATAAATCCTTTATAAATATTTATTTAGTCGTTGGTTGCTGTTTATTTTTAACCTCGCTTTCATTTTTGTTAGCTTACTTTGTTTCAAGTCACAGTGAGGTATTAGCATTATCCATCGTAGATGAAAAACATCTTACCTATGATAACTTTTGGAGCAGTGCTATAGGGTTATACTTGGTTATTTTATGGGGTGTTACGTCCTCTTCGGTGATTTTTTTTGCGGGTGCTAGAAGTGGGTTTTGGGCGAGTTTAAGCCTGAGCTGTATTGCTTTTCTTGGTAGTACGTTGTTGCTTAGCGGCAGCAACTATTTAGCTTCTTTAGCTTGGTACGGCGCTCATCTGTTTGAGGTGCTCGCGACTTTTATTGTTATGCTGGCGTTTCTGTTCGATATATTTAAGCTATACCAAAAAGCACGCAGCGATTATCAAATCTCTTACAATAATTCTATTCGAGATCCCATGACTCGGTTATACAACCGCAGCTATTACTACGATGTGTTAATTCAGCGGATGAAGACGGTTTCAGAGCAAGAACCGATAACGTTACTGGTTGCTGATATCGATCACTTTAAACGGGTAAATGATGTCTACGGCCATGTGACCGGTGACAGAGTGATCCAATATGTTGCTAAAACATTAGAATACTCAATTCGTAAAACCGATATTGCTGCGCGTATTGGTGGGGAGGAATTCTCTATCATGTTGAATGGTATTGGGCGGGCAGATGCTGTGCTTTTAGCTGATAGGATCCGAATGAGTATTAGCGACCACATGAATTCGCCATTTGCTCAAGATGTCCCAGATAAAGTCACGATAAGCATTGGCGTCTATACCGTGACAGATAATGCACTTGGCGCTGAACAATGTGTCGCATATGCTGATGCGGCAATGTATCAGGCTAAACAGGAAGGGCGAGATCGCGTGGTGTTATATTCCGCTAGAGCTTCTGAGCTCATGGGGGATAAAAATAGGGGGACGCTAGAGCCTGCCCATGTTTGATCATTTTATTACTGGCAAAATGCGGAGCGCTTAGGCTCCGCTTTTTTGTGCCTAGGATGCTAATTTTTCCTGTGCCCAAACTAGCCCGCTTTGATATTCGCTAGGGAGATGGGACGAGATTGCTTGTAATGTTTCCGCAAGAAGCACGGGATCGCGATCGTTAAGGTTAAGGTGCCCAACTTTACGCCCCGCGCGTACCTCTTTGTCGTACCAGTGGAGGTGGATGAGTGGCAATGCTAACCAGTCATAGTTCAGTTCGGTGCCGATCAGATTAATCATGACTGACGGTGTACTGACCACGGGAGTCGGTAGCGGTAAGTCGAGAATGGCACGCAGATGCAGCTCAAACTGGCTGATTGATGCGCCATTTTGTGTCCAATGCCCACTGTTATGCACTCGCGGAGCCAGTTCGTTAATCAACAGGCTATCATCGACAATGAAACATTCCATGGCCATGACGCCGACGTAATTAAGCGCGTTCATGATCGCGCTGAGCATCTGCTCTGCTTGCTGCTGCAACTGTGGATTAGGCTGTGGCAATGCAACGCTGGTACGTAAGATACCCTCTTCATGCAGGTTATGTGTCAGAGGATAAAATACGCAGCGACCATCGCGAGCGCGAGCGCCAACCAGAGAAACCTCTCCAGAGAAGTTGATGCCTTGCTCGACGATGCATTCGCCGTAGGCATCGGCAGGTAGCTGTGATTCATCGCCGGGACGAATGCGCCACTGTCCTCGCCCGTCATAGCCACCGGTACGACGTTTCACTATGGCAAACTGACCGATATTGCTGAATATGGTCGGCCATTCACCGGCGTTGGACAACAACTGCCACGGCGCCGTCGCGAGTGTTAACTCGTCAAGCAGCTGCTTTTGCGTTAAACGGTCGGCCAAACGCGGGAAAATATCGCGGTTCACAAAACCGTTATGGCGAGCTAATTCACGCGTTAATGGCGTTTCAGGCCAACGCTCTATTTCTGCGGTGATGACGCCTTGCTGCCAAGGAACCGCTTCAGGATCAACATCTAGACCCACCGGGAAAACGGTGATACCCAGCGGCTCACCGGCCTGACGTAGCATTCGTCCAAGCTGTCCATTACCTAAGACGCAAACGGGTTTCATGCTTCCTCCCGTGGGTCAGGATGAGCCAGTACTTCGTCGGTTTGTGCCTGACGCCATGCCGCCATGCGACGCGCCAGCATAGGATCATGCAGCGCTAGAATTTGTGCGGCCAGCAAACCTGCATTTGCCGCCCCGGCTTTGCCAATCGCTAGCGTGCCCACCGGAATTCCACGCGGCATCTGTACGATAGAATAGAGGCTGTCTACGCCGCTTAACGCTGCGCTTTGTACCGGAACACCAAGCACGGGAACCAGCGTTTTAGCGGCAATCATGCCTGGTAGATGTGCCGCGCCACCGGCACCGGCGATAATCACATCGAAACCTTGTTCGGATGCCTGCTCGGCAAAGCTGAATAATTTATCGGGAGTACGGTGTGCGGAAACCACCTCCACATGGAACTTAACATCAAGCTGGGTCAAAACTTCGGCGGCAAACTGCATGGTGGCCCAATCGCTTTTGGAACCCATAACGATGGCAATTTTTGCCCCTGACGGGTTAGCCGGAACAACGTTGGCTGGCATTGATGGCAAGCTCCTGTTTAACTTACTGACTTTGGCAACTCAGTACTCACTGAGCAGGTAAAGAGGTGCGAAGTATATCACGTGTTTTGGGTGACGAAAACGGTTGCGTCGGCGTGACAGTACTAACCATTTTGATGAGCGTGTAAGGTTTCATTCCCTCTCTCATTCGATATAAGACTGATTTATACTGTATGGGCTGGTAATATACCGCCACATAACCCAGACCTGAAAAAGTCTGCGGTCAATAAGCATTCGGCCGGTATGAACCGTTGCTCGCTTTCATCAGTTCACACTTCATCAGAGTAAAAAGAAACATGTCTGTCAAAATTTTGGCCTCTTCAATTACGAGCGTAGACACATTTAGCCGCGATCCGGAGACGGCGTTAAAATCCGGCGATCGCGGTGTGATCACCGTGCTTGATAACAACATGCCGATTTTTTACGCTGTTACGCCGGAAAGAATGGCTGAGCTGTTAGCCTTTGAAGAGGCTGCTAGCCGGGCCAACTCAGACGTCGTTTTGGAGGAGTGTCTATTCAGTGATGAAGCAGTGGCTCCCACGGCAGCCAATATTCCAACACCATTGGGTAAATTTGTGATGTATCCCGGCTGGCAGCCAGATACGGATTTTTTGCGTATGGCGGCTATGTGGGGCTGTATCCTTACCGCTCCTGTCACGCCCACTGAGTTAGCATCCTTTGTGGCTTATTGGCAGGCGGAAGGGAAAGCCTTCCACCATGTGCAATGGCAGCAAAAACTGGCGCGCAGCATACAGCAAAATCGCATGAGTAACGGCGGCCAGCCAAAACGCGATATCAATGACATAGGCGAACAAGACTATTCCATCCCTAAAGGTTTTAGAGGTTAATGATGAAAGATGCCGCTAGCATGAACCTGATGCAGAGATTGAAAAAAATGATGCCTGCTCATGTTTCACCTAAGTTCACCAATGCTGAAGAGTGGCGTATTTGGCAGGAAGAAGAGGGGCGTAAGCGCTCCGAAGCAATTTCACGCGAAAATCAGGCGATGAAAATGCAGCGCGTTTTTAAACGCTCAGGTATTCGTCCTTTGCATATGAACTGCTCGTTCGATAATTACCGAGTCGAGTGTGAAGGTCAACGCATCGCGCTAGAACGTGCTCGCCAGTATGCCGCAGAGTTCGATGGCAATATTGCTAGCTTTGTGTTTTCTGGCAAACCCGGCACAGGAAAAAATCATTTGGCTGCTGCGATTGGCAACGATCTGATTCTGCGTAATAAATCGGTGTTGATTGTTACCGTGGCGGATTTGATGTCGAGCATGAAAGGAACATTCAGCGGTAATAGTGACACCACTGAAGAACGCTTGCTGGAAGATCTTAGCGCGGTAGATTTGTTGGTGATTGATGAGATTGGGGTACAGACTGAATCGCGCTATGAAAAAGTGATTATCAACCAAATTGTCGATCGCCGCTCTTCATCTAAACGCCCAACCGGTATGCTCTCTAACCTGAATGTTCAGAGCATGAATACGCTGTTGGGGGAACGCGTGATGGATCGAATGAGTTTAGGCAACAGCCTGTGGGTTAATTTCGATTGGGAAAGCTATCGTAGCCGCGTGGTTGGTAACGAATACTAAGCATAGGCGCGTAGCCACGCTGCGCGCTTAGAATGGAAATTCAATCAGTTCAATGCCTTCGGGCGTAACGCTTATCATCGACCCTTGATAATGCCATGCGCCCAATACCGCGCGTTTCGCCAGCTTGCCGTTTGGCATTTCAACGTTGTGAATTGCGGGGCGGTGTGTATGTCCATGAATCAGCCACTCGGCCTGATTTCTCTCTAACGCTTCTATAACAGCCTGCTGATTGACGTCCATGATAGCCTCTGACTTACCACCGTTGGTCATCTGACTGCGATCGCGCATTTTAGCCGCGATATTTAAGCGGGTGCGTAGTGGCAACCACGAAAATAGTTTTTGAATAAACGGGTTATTCACTTTTCGACGATAGCGTTGGTAATCCACATCGTCAGTGCACAGGGTGTCACCGTGCATAATAAGAATGGGGTGTCCATATAGCGACAGCCGTTTCTCCTGCGGTAATAATGTCATTCCGCACTCTTGAGCGAAGCGCTTTCCAATCAGAAAGTCACGGTTACCGTGGATGAAATAACAGGGAACGCCTGAATTGGTAAGATCGTGCAATGCAGAGCTGATTTCACGATGCAGCGGTTGCGGATCGTCGTCGCCAATCCAGTATTCGAAAAAATCGCCGAGAATATATAACGCATCAGCCTGATAGGCTTCACGTTGTAAAAAACGAAGAAAACCGGCGGTGATCGCCGGTTCCTGTTCGCTAAGATGCAAATCTGCAATAAATAGCGTGCGCATCAGAAAACGATTACTCGCTAACAGTGACGCTTTTGATGATCACGTCTTCACGTGGAACATCTTGGTGCATGCCGCTACGGCCAGTAGAAACCGCTTTGATTTTGTCTACAACGTCCAAGCCTTCAACCACTTCAGCGAAAACGGCATAGCCCCAGCCGTCTGGGCGTTCTGAACGGAAGTTCAGGAAGTCGTTATCAACCACGTTGATGAAGAACTGTGCTGTGGCTGAATGTGGATCGTTGGTACGAGCCATCGCCAGTGTGCCACGTGTGTTTTTCAGACCGTTATTGGCTTCGTTTTTGATCGGAGCTTTAGTTTCTTTCTGTTTCATGCCAGGTTCAAAGCCGCCGCCCTGAATCATGAAACTATTGATAACACGGTGGAAAATAGTGTTGTCGTAGAAACCTTCACGGCAATATTCCAGGAAGTTGGCAACGGTAGCCGGTGCTTTGTCGTCAAAAGTTTTGATGACGATGTCACCGTGGTTGGTGTGGAAAGTAACCATAACAATAATCCTGTTTTTTTGATGTTTAGGACGAAAGAAAGCGATTGTAGCCGATGCGCCGCGGGCTGACATCCTTTTGTCGCAGTTAGCCGCTCGCCTTTCTTTGCGGTACGTCACTACGATAACGGAAAATGCCCCCAGCCTGCAAAATTCCCTGAAAAGCCAAAACCAGAGAGAACACAAGAAATCGCCAACCAAACAGGTGAAAACAGGGGTTATTCTTGCAAACGGCCTTTCTTCGCGGTTCAATACACCTATATTTTATGTCAAACCTCACGGATACCCCGATGCTAAAGATTTTTAACACACTCAGTCGTCAGAAAGAGGAATTCAAACCTATTCACGCCGGTGAAGTCGGTATGTATGTGTGTGGGGTAACCATTTACGATTTGTGTCACATTGGTCACGGGCGTACCTTTGTTTCTTTTGACGTGGTTGCGCGTTATCTGCGTTATTTAGGCTACAACCTTAAATATGTGCGCAACGTGACCGACGTGGATGACAAGATCATCAAGCGTGCGCTGGAAAACGGTGAGACTTGCGATCAGCTGACTGAACGCATGTTGGCAGAGATGCATAAAGATTTCGATTCTCTGAATATTGCGCGTCCAGATCTTGAGCCACGAGCGACGCACCATATCCCAGAGATTATTGAGATCGTTGAACAACTGATTACGCGTGGTCATGCATACGTCGCCAGCAACGGTGACGTGATGTTTGCCGTTGATACCGATCCTGATTACGGGTTGCTTTCTCGTCAGGATTTGGAGCAGTTGCAAGCGGGAGCCCGTGTAGAGGTTGCTGATGTAAAACGCAATCCGATGGATTTCGTGCTGTGGAAAATGTCTAAGCCGGGTGAACCTAGCTGGGAATCTCCATGGGGTCCTGGCCGTCCAGGTTGGCACATTGAGTGTTCTGCAATGAACTGCAAGCAGTTAGGCGCGCATTTTGACATTCACGGCGGCGGTTCAGACCTGATGTTCCCACATCATGAGAATGAAATTGCTCAGTCGAGCTGTGCTCACGATGGCCCGTATGTGAACTACTGGATGCACTCCGGTATGGTGATGATCGACCGCGAAAAGATGTCTAAATCGCTGGGTAACTTCTTCACTATCCGCGATGTGTTAGAGCACTACGATGCTGAAACGGTACGTTATTTCCTGATGTCTGGTCACTATCGTAGTCAATTGAACTACAGTGAAGAGAACCTCAAGCAGGCACGTTCGGCGTTGGAGCGTCTGTATACTGCGCTGCGTGGTACCGATCCTCAGGCTGAACCTGCGGGTGGGGACGTGTTTGAAGCTCGCTTCCGTGAAGCGATGGACGATGATTTCAACACGCCAGAAGCTTATTCGGCGCTGTTTGATTTGGCACGCGAAGTGAATCGCCTAAAATCAGAAGACATGGCTCAGGCTAATGCGCTGGCGGCTGAATTGCGTAAATTGGCGAAAATCTTAGGTTTGTTGGAACAAGATCCTGAAGTTTTCCTGCAAGGCGGCGCTCAGGCTGATGATAGCGAAGTTGCACAGATCGAAGCGCTGATTAAACAGCGTAACGATGCGCGGGCCGCTAAAGATTGGGCAATGGCTGACTCCGCACGCGATCAGTTGAATGCGTTGGGTATCGTGTTGGAAGACGGTCCACAGGGCACGACGTGGCGCCGTAAATAACGCATTCTGTTTAGAAATAATAAAGCCGGCTGATAAGCCGGCTTTTTCGTATCTTGTGTAAGCAATTACGCTTTTACCTGCACACTTTGACCGTTATAGGTTACGGTCTGTCCATCGATGATTTTGCAGCGTTTGCGGGTTTCGATCTTCCCATCAACTTTCACATAGCCGTCAGCAATTGCATTTTTGGCTGATGCGCCACTGTCGTTCCAGCCTTGCAGTTTCAGCAGGTCGCACAGCTCTACGTGCGGATGGTTTTCCAGGTGGAAAATTTCCATGGTGTTATCTCTTTATTCTTGCGAGTGATTCGTTCGGGATGCCGTAACCTTATAGTCCATGCTAAATGACTATCAATATACGGTAGGCAATACGCTATTATGCCAGCTTGCTCTTAGCAGCGCACAGCTAATATGCTATTTGCGGGTGCATAGAAACACCCGCACAGAGGGGATGCCTTTTGGTGTCAGATCCAAAAGGCACAGGCTATATTCATTTAAGCCACAACTAAGCCACAACCACCAGTTTCTGGTTAACAAACTCTTTGATGCCGAGATCGGCGAGTTCATGGCCGTAACCGGAGCGTTTAACGCCACCGAAAGGGAGCTCTGGTGCGGTGCCGCTGAGGGTATTGATAAACACCATACCGGTTTCAATGCGTGAAGCCATTTTCTTGCCGCGTTCAATGTCACCGGTGAAAATCGCACCACCCAGACCATAGTGTGAATCATTGGCAAGTTTCACCGCTTCATCATCGTTTTTCACCACAAATATCATGGCGACAGGGCCAAAGAACTCTTCGAAATAGGCGGGGTTTTCACGTTTGATGTCGGTCAAAATAGTGGGTGCATAGAAGTAACCTGCGTGATCCAGCGCTTTCCCTCCTAGTTTGACTTTCGCCCCATTCTTCACTGCTTTATCTACCTGTTTGACTAAATTCTGCAAGGCACCTTTGGACGATAACGGCCCCAGCGTTGTTTGCGGATCTAGCGGATCGCCGGTTTTTACTGATTCCAACGCTTGGGTAAAGCCAGCCATAAATTTGTCGGCTACTTTCTCGTGTACGATAAAGCGTTTGGCCGCGGTACAGACCTGTCCGGCATTTTGTAACCGAGCCTGTGCGCCCACTTTTATTGCTTTATCGAGATCGCAGTCGTCTAGAACCACAAAGACGTCATTACCGCCGAGCTCCATCGTTGATTTTTTCAGGTTTTTAGCAGCCTGAGCGGCGACAACGCTACCGGCTTGTTCAGAACCCGTTAGCGCAACGCCGCTGACACGGTCATCGTCGATGATTTTTGCAACCTGATCTTGTGAGATAAACAGGTTCGTATAGGCACCTTTTGGCGCACCGGCTTGAGACACCATGCGTTCAAAGGTTTCTGCGCAGTGTGGAACGATGCTGGCATGTTTAACCATCACGCTGTTGCCCACGGCCATGTTTGGTGCTAATACGCGCATTAGTTGGTAGAAAGGGAAGTTCCAAGGCTCAACGGCCATGATGATGCCGATAGGATGGTTTTCAACCCATGCATCGCCCAGTTTTGAAGGGTATTTAACCGGTTTAAGTAATGCTTTGGCGTTATCGGCGTAGTACTTAGCAATAGCAGCACAAATCTTCACTTCGCCTCGACTCTGTTCGATCAGTTTGCCCATCTCTTGGCTGATGGTTTTTGCGAGCTCTTCCTCATGTTGGGTGAAAAGCTCAGCTAGCTGAGTTAATACGGCGAGACGCTGAGAGATATCACCTTGCGCCCAGTCTGATTTATAGAGTTGATGTGCGGTTGCTAATGCGGATTCGACATAGTTGTCGTCGTGCTGGGGATATTCTTTGATGAGTTTGTCTGTGTAAGGATTGATTGTCTGGTATGGCATGATGGCTCCTTGCGGGTGATGATCATGTTGACGAAGACGAGTGTCTATTTCTCCGAGATATTTAGTTGAACGACATGATGATTGTGGATTAACACTGACGATTAGAACCGAGAGTGCAGTGCCCTAATCGCAGATACGTAATAGTTAACTGTAGACATGAATATGAGATTCTCAAGGCGCGCTAACTAAACTAAGAATTATCTCCTCGGTGTCACTTAGGGTTGCGCATCGGCTTTAAAAGCAAAAAAGCCAGTCAGTGACTGGCTTAATTTACTCAGAGTCTAACGATTAAATATCGTGAAATTCTTCGCAGGCTTGCAGAGTGTTCTGGATGAGCGTGGCAACGGTCATTGGACCGACGCCGCCGGGAACAGGGGTGATCCAGCTAGCACGTTCCACTGCAACATCAAATTCGACGTCACCGACCACTTTTCCGCTTTCTAGACGGTTGATGCCAACATCGATCACGACGGCACCCGGTTTGATCCATGCTCCGGGAATAAAGCCGGGTTTACCTACGGCAACGACGACCAGATCGGCATTTTCGACATGCTTTTGCAGATCTTTGGTAAAGCGATGGGTAATTGTGGTGGTACAGCCTGCGAGCAAGAGCTCAAGTCCCATAGGACGGCCGACAATGTTAGACGCGCCAACGACTACGGCGTTCAGGCCGTATGTATTGATTTCGCAACGTTCCAGCATGGTGATAATGCCACGCGGGGTGCAAGGTCGAAGTTTCGGTGAACGCTGGCACAGACGGCCCACGTTGTACGGATGAAAACCGTCGACGTCTTTATCGGGGCTGATACGCTCTAATACCTTAACGTTGTCGATACCTGCAGGCAGAGGAAGCTGAACCAGAATGCCGTCGATGGTGTTATCGGCGTTAAGGTCATCAATTAAGCTTAACAGCTGCTCTTCGCTGGTGGAGATAGGGAGGTCGTAAGATTTCGATACAATACCCACTTCTTCACAGGCGCGGCGCTTGCTACCGACGTAAATCTGCGAGGCAGGATTATCACCTACCAAGATCACTGCCAGCCCAGGGGCACGTTTCCCCTCTGCTAAACGTTGTTGTACACGCACAGCCATTTCGCTTCTAACCTGCTGCGCAATCGTTTTACCATCAATAATCTTTGCTGCCATCAGTGACGAGGTCCATCAATATTATTTAAGCGGGGGAGGGCTGCTATTGTGTCAGATGCAAAGCGTGCTGTCAGGCAAAGAATAACCATAAAATAACCAAGTGGATGATCAAACGGACAAAAGGCATTGACTCAAAGCAGACTGACCGTATAATCCAAATCCGCTGCACTGCCTGACAGTTAGCCTCTGCTACACCGTCCCAATGCGCCCTTAGCTCAGTTGGATAGAGCAACGGCCTTCTAAGCCGTAGGTCACAGGTTCGAATCCTGTAGGGCGTACCATCTAAACCTCTCTCAACGTCTTCTAAAGTCTACTAAACCCAGCAACAACAAGCCTTCCCTTCGTTGCCTTGTCTCTCAATGTCTACTCACATCTATTGCAATCAACACCAATGTGGGGGTATTAATGGGGGTATTCTAGGTACAATGGAAACCGATACCCCCAAATGAAACTCAATGCCCGCCAGATAGAGACTTCCAAACCCAAAGACAAACCATACAAGCTTGCCGATGGTGGTGGGCTTTTTCTGTTGGTTAAGCCAAATGGCTCAAAGCTATGGCAGATGAAATATCGAATAGCTGGACGAGAAAAACTTTTATCGATTGGCCCTTATCCTGACGTGTCTCTAGCTGATGCTCGCCAAAAGCGACAAGAGGCTAAAAGCATTATTGCTGCTGGTGGTGATCCTAGTCAGGAGAAGAAGGCAGATAAAATTGCAAAGCAGACGGCTATCAATAACAGCTTTGAAGCTCTAGCCAGAGAATGGCATGAATACAAAAGACCGAACTGGTCTGAGGGATATGCAGCCGACATCCTAGAGGGATTACAGAACGATGTGTTTCCAGCGGTAGGTAAGAGGCCCATAGCAGAGATAAAACCTCTGGAGATGCTTGAAGCGCTTAGAAAGATGGAAAAGCGTGGTGTTCTCGATAAATTAAAAAAGCTACGGCAAGCCTGCAACCAAATTTTCAGATATGCCATTGTTACTGGCAGGGCTGAGGTTAATCCAGCAGCTGAGCTTACTGGTGCATTATCTTCGCCAAAGGCTAAACACTTTCCACATCTGCTTGCAGACGAGCTACCAGCCTTCCTACAGGCACTTTCACAATATAGCGGTAGCAGCATTACCAGAATAGCTACAAAGCTCCTGATGCTTACTGGAGTGCGCACGATTGAGCTTAGAGCTGCAATGTGGAGTGAGTTCGATCTTGATAAGGCTGTGTGGGAGGTTCCCATTGTGCGTATGAAGATGAAACGTCCCCACTTAGTGCCACTTTCTAATCAGGCTCTAGCTCTAATCGAAGAGCTCCAGCAGATCACCGGTCGGTTTCAGTTTGTTTTCCCCGGACGTAACGATTCCCGAAAGCCAATTAGTGAAGCGAGCATTAATCAGGTGATTAAACGTATTGGGTATGATGGAAAAGCTACAGGGCATGGTTTCCGGCACACAATGAGCACGATATTACATGAGCAGGGCTTCAACTCTGCTTGGATAGAGACTCAATTAGCTCATGTGGACAAGAACAGCATTCGGGGTACGTACAACCATGCTCAGTATCTTGATGGGCGCAGAGAGATGCTGCAGTGGTACGCCGATTATATAGATAGCCTTGAGTTAGGACTGCCAGCCAGAAAGAAGGCTTAATAGTTCCATTTACTCACGTGCGTAGAAAGTAGGTCGGTTAGGTTGGTTAAGTCGGTTAATTGTTATGTTTTATAGATATATTAATTAGTTACGTATTAGCATTTAACCGACCATTACCCGACTTTGAGGTGATTTAACCGACTTCATTCATTGTATCTGGCTATACATACAGTGTTGATAACCTAATTTGAACCATTCGAACCAATTTTGTGATCCCAAACAATAACTGTGATTTTATACAGTATTTATTGTTGGTAGCCTATGGTGGACTACGGTAGACTTATATCCATAAAGCTATGTATCGGTTGCTCCCGAGAACATAGCCGCTTCAACAAATTAGAGGGCTGGATAGAATTATGGTTAGAGTAAAAGCACAAGAAATTTTGTCGTGGTTTGATACGTCAAGATATGGTGAGTTATTGGGATATACAACAGATCAAATTTTAGATGATATTGAGTTTAGAATTTTTTTACTTTACGAAGGGGATGATAGTGATACACCGATGGGTGTTCAAAATATGAATGAATCTAGATTACGCTTTATTGAAGGTTTAAAAAAAGGTCACGTGGGATCAACATTAGCATATTTACATAGCCTTGATGGAGAGCATGTCGAAGTAAATCCTATGTCTGAAGAGGAGAATATGAAAGACATTACCGTGCAGTACAATGGATATCACATAGTTTCACGCGATTACTTTAACGTTTCTCATAGCGATTCATTTACTACTGGCTTAGCATGCATTCCATTTAGTATGGGGGATTTGATTTCATATTATAAAGCGCTGGCAAGACATGGTTATATTGTGGATAACAAAAATGGTACGGTAGAAGTACAGAGCACACATGTAGGTAGAGAAATAACTAACGTAGACTATTTAGGTGAAAGCTTTAGTGGAGAGATAGTAATTAAATTTAATCTTGAAGAATACTCAGATGAGGAGTTAGTAACTGAGTTCAGGGAGATGATTAAGGAGTGGAGAGTAGAGTCTGGAATCAATGAGCCTGATAGGGCTGTTAATAGAATAGGATTGTCTACATTGAAAAAACTAATAACTTATAAAGTCATTCCATTTATGGACTTATTGATCTGGGAGATGGCTTATAAGAAGAAAATTAGTAATGAGATGTATGCAAGGATATTGTTTCCATTGTCTGACTATGATTATGATGTAATGAGTGGGGCTCAAATAAAAGATACAGTAAAACCATTCATTGAAAAAATTATAAACAATGATTTATTGCGAGAGATAATTTTTTTCGTAAAGAAAAATGAGTACCTTAAAGATATGCGATTTTTAGATGTACTGAAACTCGCTGAAAATTGATAGGTATGAAATACATTGAAAACTATTTTTTGTGTATATACCTATCAAGAAAGTAAAATAGAACGGAAAATCCCCCTGTTAACTTTAATAGACAAGTACAGGGGGCTACATGTCACAAGCATCACAATCATTAATCCGCATTACAGAAGTGCAGCGCCGTACCGGATTCGGTAAGGCGTGGATCTACCGCCTCATGTCTCAAGGAAAATTCCCCGCATCAGTAAAAATAGGTTCGCGATCTATTGCTTTCATTGAAAGTGAGATTGACGAATGGATTAACGCTCGTATCGAAGAATCCCGCAAGGAGGTCGCATAAACATCCCATATGTATTACTTGCGAGAGTTTGCGACTGTTTTCATTCATCCTTCGATTGCCGTCGCGACAGCTAACAAAAGCTTAAGCGGAGAATAACCAATGAAACTGAAAAAAAGTCCCTTTGCTGGGGAGGGACAGACTCACTCTAAACCCATCACGAGCGGTATTTTGGTTAATGGCTTACCTATCGAATTAGTTCGCCAATGGACCGAATATCCAACAAAGCAAAGTTTTGCCGTATCGGTATCTACTGAAGTGCGCCGTCAGTATTACCCGAATGATGCTGCATTTGGTAAGGCTATGCGTGTGGCTGGCTATGTACCGGTTCGTACGAGAAAACTAACGGGTAAGAAAGATAGCTTTTGGCTCTACCGCAGAACTGTCAATGATAAGGGGGTATGTCCACAAGAACCCGCATCACACAAGGCTTGCAGCGTAGTTGTCCAGACCATGACGAAGCCGCAACCGTGGTTTAAACACATCGCGCTTGATGGTAAATGGCAGTATGTCTACGCCGATCACATCCGTTTTCTAACCAAAAAACGCCACCGCGTTGATGGTGAACGTGTGCAAGGTTACACGGCTAAAGACTTGCCGGTGGAGGTATTGGCATGAGTGATTATTTAAATCTGGAAGCTGGCCAGAATGAAATCCTTATTCAGCTTAAACAACTTCCTACCTTGGAATTTAATAGCCAACGCGTGGTGACATTCTCAATGATTGATACTGCTCACCAGCGTCCGAAAGGTACGGCGAAAGCGGCTTTTGGTCGTCATCGCTCGCGGTTCGCTCTGGGTCGCCACTTTTTTGAGCTAACTGGGGACGTAATACGTACTCAGTTGCTTTCAGAGTTTTTCCCGAAGCATACCAGCAAGGGGATTGTGATTACTGAGATGGGCTACCTGCTGCTAGTTAAGCCCTTTCAGGACGATCTTTCTTGGCTGGTTCAGGAAGAATTGGTGAATGCTTATTTCCGCTGCCAAGAGGCAGTCACTTTCCATCATGTGGAACTACCGTCATTGCAAGAGCTGGCTGCCATGCCGGTTGCTGATGCGCAAAGTACTGTAACTCGCGCAGACAAACATTCTAAGCAGCTTCATGGCTCACAGGGCAGTAATGGCATGAACCTGCGAAAGAAAGAACTCAAAGCCCTGCGTCCGGCTGAAAAATTAGTACATGCGATGGGGCAGATTGGTTTTGATAAGTACAAGTGGGAGATTCAGCATAATGGCTAATATCTATGGGGTGTGTCCAGAAAGAGCCTCGCAGTACAAGGGCTGTGGTGATTTTGTCCAGCACACTAACCCTCTTAAAGAGGGTCTGTTGCGACTAGTTTTAGGCGAGTCTCAAACCTTGCAGGTAACTATCGGTTATTTACAAAACCAAGCTGCAAATATGCCGCTTGCCTATAACTCATTGAAAAAGTTTCAGACTGTGAATTTGCAGCCTGCTCAAACTTTGCGCAACTCTTTTGGATGTGTGCAAATCAAACTTGGTGAAACGCCGAGTTTAAAACTGAAAGCAGATAACTCGTTGATTGGCCTTATCTCTGTCAGAGAACCAGAGTTAGTCAATCCGTTGATTCAACTTGATTATAACGAATCGTTAGAATTGGCTAACTCGTTGATCCAGCTTAATTATCGCGAATCGCGAGAATCGGCTAACTCGTTGATTATGTCTAAAACCTGCATTGCAGAGACTTCACCTAATGTATTGATGAAGTCTGATGCCAGCCATTTGCCTAGCACTGATGGTGCGCAGAAGACGCAGAAAGAAAAAGGCAGTGTTCGCAGCACTGCCCTTTGGGATGATTGCACGTTCAATCATGAGGAGAATCATTATAGCCCAAATTTGGACGATACCCGTAATCCATATTTGGCTTACTTAATAAATCAACAGGTTAGCCAACCCTCTTTTAGAGGGGAGCATATCCTAACCACCATTGGAGGATGGGATTTGCGTTTGTACGGGACTTTAAGTCCTGCGCAAACTTTGCACACCGAAATTATCGGTACGCAAAATTTGCAGGTAACTAAACGATACTCGCAAAACAACCCCAAAATAATCGGGGCAGTTGGCAGCGCTAACGATATTAGCTCCGCTCAGCTTTCCGGTTCTGGTCTGGCTTTCTTGCGCTGGCGTCGTTTGATTTCGCCTCTAGCAGCAGTAACTAAAAAACCAGCAGTACTTTCACCATCTTCCTTAACTTGTTCGATTAACTCAAGGTCATCAAGTGGCAGCCTTACAGAAACTTGTAAGGACTTATTGTTCTTTCTTCCCGTTGCCATTACTGGATCTCACTGTGGTAGGTGGTGTTCAGTATGCACGAAAAATTATTCAATACAATCGTTGACGTGGTGTTCACCTGAGAATATATTGGTGGTGTTCACCTTGTTGTTATCATGGTGCATCATCAGCGAAGCCCAGCTGGACGGCAATCCAGTCTGGGCCTCTATCCACAATGTTATCGGAGCTAACACTATGGCATTTACTCATAGTACCCAAACTCGCCCTAAATTTACATACCTGTTCTTGGGCACCCCAAGTGATTTACCTACTTGCACACCCACTGTTCTTCGCGCTGAAGCGGACACTGAAGCAGAAGCACGTGCCAAATTTATTGATTGGGATCTGACCTTTGCAGCACAGATCCGCACGGCTGCACCTTCTCGTCTGCAATTGTTCTCTACTGACGACGGTTTCATGTGGATCTACGAACAACGTCAGGAGGCCAGCCATGCGTAAAGCTAATCGAACTGAACCCGTTGATGCCTTAGGCAAGATCCAAGCATTGGCAGCCGCGGCCGGATACCTCGTTTCTACTGAACGCGAAACCCAGTTGTGCTTCGAGCTTATTGACCTGATTGAAGGGATCGCTAGCAAAGTGTTGGAGGACGAAAATGCCTAACACCTATATCTATCACACTGACTCAAATGTATTGCTTGGCTTGCAACGCTCCTTAGACCTGATGAATTGCACCCAACTGATCCTCAATAGTGGCGACAAGAAAATGCAAATGTACGTGCAGTCATTAGTTGATGTCGCTCAGGAGTTGACCCAGCAGGCGGTGAATGCACTGGATTTTGGTGAACAGCCACAGAACAAAGGTGAACAGGGGGTGTGCAATGGCTAAGAAAACTGAGCTGATGGCTGTTGAAGCCAAAGATCTGCAAGTTATCGAATATCGTGGGAAGCGTGTAGCAACCACAGAGCAGCTAGCGGCGGGGTATGGCACAACGGTGATCCGCATTCAGCAGAACCACACCCGTAATGCAAACCGCTTTGTTGTAGGTAAGCACTTTTTCAAAATCAGCGGAAATGAGCTGAAGTCATTCCGACTATCTTTAAGCGAGTCGGTTAATAAACATACAACCTCATTGATTCTCTGGACTGAACGCGGCGCCGCCAACCACGCCAAGATGCTGGAAACTGATCAGGCTTGGGAATACTACAACGACCTGACCGAGTTCTACTTTACTCAGCGTGATGCCAAGGCATTATCTGCACCAGTGGAGCTATCCAAGCTAGAAATCATTCAGCTTGCGTTGGAATCTGAAAAAGGCCGACTGGCGGAGAAAGAACGCGCTGATCATGCTGAGCGAACCAAAGGCCAGATTAGCCGCAAGCGTGAGGCCTCCGCACTCGGCAAACTGAGCGCCAAGAGTCGCCGCTGTAAGGAGTTGGAAGAAAGACTCGGTGAAGGTGTTAAACACGCGACCATCAAGAAAGTCGAGAAGGCTACGGGTGTAAAGGATACCTACAAGTTTGTTCCGCTACGTAAGTGGTGTCGTGATAACGGTATGGATGCAAAGGATGTCGTTGATGATCGCTGGGGAAGCGTGAAGGCTTGGCCTGCACAAGCATGGTTAGCAGTTTATAACATCGACCTCAACGTATTATTCGGGGGTAATCTATGAGCCACATCGAAAATGTTTTATCTCGAACTGACTTAGATAAAAAGAACATAGAGTCCCTGAAATATATTCGCCAGCATTCTGAAGCGGCTTACGATGGATTAATCTCGGGGCTTGGTGCTATGGGGAATGCCATATTTTGGGCTTGCGATAATGAAAATTATACCGAGTCGGAAGCAAAAGAGGACTTACGCGGTATTGGTGAAATGATGATGTATATACCCGGCATTATTGCAGCATTGAAATTCAATGCGGATGAAGCGGACTTTAATATTAAGGAACGCGATAAAACACCGAAACGCTAACGCCTATTTTCTTTTAACTATTTTCATTACGGACTCAGTCCGGGGTATCGCTCGGCCTGAATCCGGAGAGGTTCATATTATGAATAAAAACATTGAATCAAATCGTAAGCACATTGCTAATGCTTTTGTGGATTATTGCAAGCGCCGTAATTGCGGCCATTCCGTCTGTGTCGTTACGATCGGGCGCAAGCAGATTATCTTGGGTGACCTGACGGCCGACGGGGTGCATCGCTGCCTGAAGGACTGCTTTGAGGTTGAGTGCATCAAAAAATACGGAAAGGCAAGTAGCCAGAGTTTATTGGAGTCGACCTATCCGGGAATGTTGAATCAGGACAATACAAAGCTGACGCCAGAAGGGATTGAATTTATGTCATCGCTTATGGCTAACGCCGTCGAAATTGCATTAAAGGACCCGAAAGGCAATCACTTTGGATTGGAGATGTACTAATGAACAATATTATTCATGCCGAATTTGGAAAAAATAAAGCTGTCGGTAAATACCGTGTAGAGGCTACTGCGGATGGTATCAATATTATGCGCTCCAATCATAAGGGTATATTTGAGCACGTCGATTTAGTGCCATTTTACGATGTAATGCGCCGACTGGATGCTGGCGAATGGGAAGAAGAGATCTCGTTGTCATTCGACATTATCAAAGCATGGGGCAGTAGCCGAAAAAGCGCAACGGACAGTGATTTATTACTGCTGTGGCGCTGGCTGATTGCTACCGCATTTATACGTGAGCAGCGCGAGGAAAACGGCACCGAGCGGGTTGAATGGCGACCGGGCGAATTCAAGGACTGTGCAATTTATGTCGGCGAACAGGGCAGCATGAATCTCTATCCCCTAACCGAACGCTTGGCGATGGCGAATAACATCGAAGGGGCGCTGATTGAGCGTTTTGGCCCCGAGCAGGGTGTCAAAAATGCCATCGATTTTTACACGATGATGGTTGGTAACGATCGTGGGCTATCGAAGGTCGGGCGTGAAATATTGGCGGATTTGCACGATAGCTTCATTGAACAACTGAACCGTGAAGGTTTACCTACTGCGCCGACGGCTCATTAAGGAGGAAATATGAAACTCATTACCAAGAATTTTCGCCTGAATGCGCTGGCAAACCAATTCTCTACAGCCATCTTCGACCTTATCCGGCAGCAGAACGGCGGTGACTGGTTCACTGTTAATGCAGATGGACAGGATATCCATGTGGAGGTTATTGGTGGCGTTAGCGGAATACGTGATCTGGTGGATGCGTGTTTTCTCGCGGCTCTGAAAGATATTGGCTCTCAGTGGGAGGGGATCGCTATCAAATGGCTGGCGCAGTGCGTTGTTGATGGTGAATTGTCCGAGCGGGGCATTGAACTTTGGACATCCATGCGGGCGGATATGGGTGATTCAGTCGCCAAACGTGGAGGAACATTCCATGCGTAATATTGACCTGATCCGTGAGGTGACGGCTGCCGCCACTGATCGTTGGCCAGACATCCTCGGCTTTATCGGCGTAAGTGTCCCTGCGTCACCACGTACACATACGGCTTGCCCTGCGTGCGGCGGTAAAGACCGTTTCCGTTTTGATGATAACGGCCGTGGCTCTCACTTTTGCAACCAGTGCGGAGCGGGGGACGGCTTAGACCTGATAGCCAAGGTTAGGTGTTGCGATATCACAACAGCCGCGCAGCTTGCAGCTGATGCGTTGGGTATTGATTACCGGACAGCCGAAATTCCAGAAGTCATTAGCCAGAGAAAGAGCTTGCCAACACCCAAGGGACAAAAAAGCGCTTTGGAGCAAGAGCAGCACACCAAGTTTGCCGACCGCTATCGTAAGCTGGGGCAAAAGGTCACGTTCGGCAAAAGCCCGTATTTACAGGGCAAGGGGCTGGAGGGTTTTACTTTCTCTATTCTGCCTGATGGCGGTTTATTACTGCCATTACGTGATGAATCAGGCGAAGTTGTTGCGGCGCAGACGATTAGCCCATCGGGTGAAAAACGATTAATAGCGGGATCGGCTAAAAAGGGGAGCTTCTACACCATCAATGCCGTGGAAACCCCGCCGTGTATTTTGATTGCCGAGGGATTGGCGACAGCGCTAAGTGTTCATCTCATGCGCCCTGACGCCCTTGCTGTGGCCGCTATTGATGCAGGTAACCTGCTACCCGTCGCGCAGGTTTTGAGAGTCAGCCATCCTGACGCGCAAATTATTATCGCCGCTGATAATGATTTAGCCGAAGGTGCAAAGAACGTCGGGATCGAACACGCAGAAAAAGCGGCTCTTGCCGTGGCCGGCTGGGTATCGGCACCGCCGACAGACAAAAAGGCGGACTGGGATGACTACCGCCAGCAACATGGGCTTGAAGCAGCCGCAAAAGCTTTTGCATCTGCCCTCTATCAACCTCAGGCGGATATTCAATCCGAACCCACTAAAGGTCACAAAGAGAACGATCTCAAGCCTTACGTGGATAAGCGCCGAGAGGGGCTGTACTGGATAGAGCCTAAGTTGGACAACAGTACGAATGAAATCCTCGAAAAGGAATCATGGCTATCGACGTTAGTCAACGTTGTTGGCGTTGGTGAGGATGATGCTGAGCGCTATTTGATACTGGCATGGACACCCGAGGGAACGGACAAAGAGCGTATTGAAGCCATCCCTCTGCGCGATATTGGCGAAAAAGAAGGTTGGGCAAGGATGAAGTCGGGCGGAATGCTGATCACTGCGAAAAGTGGTCTGCGTTCTCTCTTAGCCGATCACCTTCAACGTAGTGGCAACCGCGAACTGTGGTCTATCGCTAATGCGACAGGTTGGCAGTACGGCGCTTACATTATGCCGGATGCATCCATTATTGGGCGTCCTGAAAGGCCAGTATTGTTTAATGGTCGATCGGCGGCGGCGAAAGGCTACTGCGTAAAAGGTACGGTCGAGAGTTGGAAAGGCAGTGTTGCGAAGCTGGCTTATCGTAATCCATCAATGATGTTGGGCATTGCCTGCGCCTTGTCTGCACCGCTGATTGGTTTAGCGGGGGCTGATGGTTTTGGCGTTCATCTGTTTGGGGGCTCTTCTGCGGGTAAAACTACCACCGCAAATGCAGCCAGTAGTGTTTACGGTGAGCCTGATGCATTGAAACTCACATGGTACTCAACGGCGCTCGGCCTCGTAAACGAAGCCGCTGCACATAACGATGGTTTTATGCCGTTGGATGAAATCGGTCAGGGTGGCAACCGTCGTGCGGTGGCGGAATCGGCTTATGCCTTATTTAACGGTGTAGGGAAAATTCAAGGCGCTAAAGAGGGCGGAAATCGCGACCTTAAACGCTGGCGAGCGATGGCCTTTAGTACTGGGGAAATCGACCTCGAGAGCTACATTCGAGCCGATGGTGGGAAGATCAATGCGGGGCAATTAGTCCGACTCCTTAACGTTCCCATCAGTAAAGCGACAGAATTTCATGGCTATGCAGATGGTAAGGCGCATGCGGATGCGATGAAAGATGGGTATCAGAATAACTTTGGTGCCATTGGTCGGAAATGGATCGCATATCTTGCAGAGCACCATGAGCAGGCAGTGAAAATTGTCAGAGATTCTGAGCGTCGCTGGTTGTCATTATTACCCCCTGAAGCGAGTGAGCAAGTTCGACGTGTTGCGAGTCGCTTCGCCATTCTGGATGCCGCATTGCGTCTGTCCTCCGATTTAACGGGGTGGGACGAGTCCGTAAGCCACGATGCATTGCTGCATAGCTTTAATGCGTGGGTTAGTGAGTTTGGCATGGGTAACCGCGAAGCCAAAGCATGGGTTGAGCAGGCCACTGCATTTCTACAGCAGTTTGGTTTGAGTCGGTATTTGCCTTACCCAGACTCTGATCCGCGAGATTTACCCATTAAAAACCTTGCAGGGTACCGTGTCACGAACCGTGTGACGGATGTTATCGCTTTCCACACATGGCCAACGGTATTCAAGGACGAAATAGCGGCGGGTGCTAATTACACGGCCTTTGCCCAAGCGTTGGCAGATGCGGGAATGTTGGACAAGCCCAGCAAAGGCATCAGTAAAAAAACACTTAGCCACGGGGGGAAACAATGCCGGTTCGTTGTGTTGAGTTTGCCCATTGATGATTCAGATGATGAGGAGAATGACTAATGACCGCACATATTGCCGCACATGGACGCCTTGTGTCTGACGTGCAATCAAAGGCTACAACCAATGGCAACTCAATGGCGTTGGCGCGTATGGCCGTGTCGCTACCTTGCCATGCCGCTGATGATGGGCAGTCCACATTCTGGCTTGCTGTCACCGCCTTTGGCAAACAGGCTGATTTCTTAGCTAAACATGGAAAAGGCGACCTCATTAGCGTTTCCGGTTCAATGAATATCAGCCAATGGACGGGGCAGGATGGGCAAGTGAACACCGGGTATCAGGTACTGGCGGATTCTGTAATCAGCGCAAAAACAGTGCGCAGTGGTGGTAGTCGTCGCCAGTAAGAGACATGGCGGCCTGAGTGCCGCCTTATCGAATCTGAATATAGGGTGTGCAAAATGACAACGGAACAGAAAGACGAAATCTTGCGCCTCAAACGTGAGGGTAAGGGCTATAAAACGATATCTCGGCTCACCGGCATTAATATCAACACAGTAAAAACAACGTGTCGCCGTTCAGGGCTTTTTCGTGATAACCCTGAACATGAGGTGCTCTTTACTATTCCTGAGAGAAAATATAGCACGGCGGTTGGGATGACTAAGCCTCTGCCACCACAACGCACAATCACTGGGCATAAACAGACGGATGCTTATTTATGGATATTGGATGTGATTAAGACAGGAGAGCCTTCGCATATTGAGTCGGCAGAAGAAGCCCTGAAGAAATTGACCATTTCACCAAAACAGGCACAGGAAAGGTACACGCATTATTTGCAAAGCCAAGGTGCTGGCTGGACTTCGGTATTTTCTACCCTATGGATGGATGATCCTCAGCACTATATCAATATTGCGAAAGAGCAGCTCAAAAGCGTTGGCGATGTCCGCGGCATTTTTGGCAGTCTTGATGCCGCCTTTGATCCTGTTGGTGCGGAACATCTCATTGAAGCTAAATATGGCCCATGTCAGGACATATATTGCGACATTATGTCTGAGAAGCGGAATAAATATACCTTCACCGATGTCTTACCCGAGCCTTTTACCCTGAGTGATGCCGTGCGAGAAATCCTGTACTGGGATTGGCTGGCATCGATGCGTGCCAGTGCCCATAAAGAGCTTTATCCGGACGAATACACCCTCGAACAGTCACATTTATGGGATCGAGAAGAATACCTCGTTATGTTACTTGAGAAGATAAAACCCATAAGCCGTACCGAAGCGTTTGAAGTGCTTAAATGGTATCTGGAATATCCAAGATATCAGGATCTGGGGGCAGATAAAGACGGGGTTTATCTTAACCTTATTGGCATGCACGAGGCGGCTTAATAATGTTAATTGCAATAAATGCAATAATATTAAGTTGTGTTGCGTTTTATGGGATAATAAGACATCAGAAATCCCCATAGGGTATTGCTATGAAAATCGAAAATGCGTTAAAGCACTTTGGGCCTAAAGGGATGAATATTACCGGCATGTCTGGCGGGACATCTCCCGATCGCATCACGGGCACCGACCTGATGGCGGCGATGGGCATGGCGGAAGCGAGAGCCAGCTTTGGTATGGCGGCTTTCCTCGGAAAAAGTGGTATCAGTGCTCGAGATAAGATCCGCACCGTTGAAGAGTTGAGCAAGTACGCTTTGCGTCATGCGCCGAAACTGGTTGTTAAATCTGCAGGTAACCGGTTAGGGCAGTGCATGGTTCTTCTTGCAAAGCTCGCCTTTGAAGAATATGCCCGATCGGCAGCTTCAATGTCAGAATGTGATGAGTGCAAAGGTGAGGGACTCATCTATAGCTACCAAGATGTTGTGAAACATCCCGGCATCACGAACGCCGATGGCGAAGTCGTTTACTCTCCTTCAATCAAGCGAGAGCGAGTAGGTGTGCTATGCAAGCATTGCAACGGTAAAGGCAAAATATCTCAACGCTGCCGCTGTCATGGTACGGGAAGGGTACGGGATTTAGAGAAGTCAGCACTGCTTGGCCGACCAATAGATAAAACGTGTGAGCGCTGCTCTGGAAGGGGATATAAACGTACGCCAGCCTCTAAAGCCTACAGAGCCATTACAGCATATGTTCCCGAATTGCAGGAAAGGACATGGAATCGTAATTGGAAGCCTTACTTTGAGGCGCTGGTGGCAAAATGTGATATTGAAGAGAGTTATGCGGATAGCGTGTTTAACGAAGTGACTCGTTAGACACTGTTTGGAAACGATAGCGACAAATTAAGACATAAAACTTGCATTTTGTCCGAAGCTGGTTTAATTTGGCTAAATAGTGGGAATTTGTATCGTTTATCCACTCGCAATCATTTGAACCCGCCTAGTGCGGGTTTTTTTATTGTCATTGTCGTACTTATCCGAAAATAACGCTTAGTTATTGTAATGAATTATCTTATATGGTTATTATTCCGCTGCTGTAGCGAGCTAGCGTAGGGATGAGCGTCGTTATCATTGGTGAAAGCCAATTTATCAGCTCGTTACAGCGCCGCGCGTCCTAACCGCCACTAGCTCAGCAGGATAGAGCCGATGACCATATAAGTTGTAGGTGCGAGGTTCGAGGCCTCGGTGGCGGACCAACTATATAAATGGAAATATGGAATGAAGTCATCTAAAGATCTGTATGTATTCTTAGGAATTTGTGTTCTGATGATGGTGTTCTATTTTTCTATGGTTTTGTTCTATGAATAAGTCAGCATATCAATCAGCGAAGAAGGGGTAGCCCGGAGCGTTTGGTATGCTGCACAACTGCATGAGCCATCTTCATATAGCACCGAATACAGGTGCGCGTCTTTCAACCAGTGGAGATGGCTCAGCCGATTGTGTTGATGCTGTATTTCAGGCAGCCACAATATAGAACAATAGTAATATAAAGATTAATGATGATGTAAATGCCGTCATCCCTGTAAGCCATTCACTAATGAAAATGCTCATATCTACCTTTCGATGCCTCTGCAAATCAGTTATATTTTGATACAAATCATAAAGTGTTTTTTTTCAAAATGACATTTTGTTTTTATATATTTTATTGAATTAATATCAGGTAATGGCCTTCGAATAACTGATATGATCATTCATGTGACTTTATTTTCTGCAATACGTAATTCTCTACTTTATGGTTTTATCTCCTGATAGGATACTTATGATGGCTTCATGATATAAACATCCTGAAGTGTGAGTGTCTACTACCACATTCCAAATACCATCATACGGAACTTCAATTATCACAGGGAAATGGCTAAAAAATCCACCGTGATAATCAGCCCAGCTATCTCGGCAAAAGTGGTCGTAATGTTTTTCATTAATTAATAGAACGTTAGCTGGCTCGGAACATACCACTTTAACGTAGGTATTGGCTGTAAGATAGAGTTGAGTCAGTTTCATTTGATGGATCTCTATTGGTAAAAAAATCCCACTGCGATCCGATTCAACACAGTGGGGAGACCAAAAGTTTATAGTCACAACAACAGGGAACCTTCCTACTTGAAAAGATGCCAATACCTATAAATGGTTATCTATGGCGGCACAATAGGTGATTCATAAATTTTACTGAATAATTGATCGTAGTCATTAATTGGTTTGAATGATTTAAAAACACGATAGCATTATTGTGCTGCTAGCTTTCCTTATAGTGAGGTAACAGGGGAGTTTGTTGATGTGCCGCTTAGTGTGGCCTCAAAAGTGCTTATGCTTAATGCTTTTATTGATTCCAGCTTGACGCAAACCGAGCTGGCTAATCGCATGGGTGTCAAGAAACAAGAGATCACCCGGTAAAGCATGCGACTAAAATCGATGCGATTCAGAAAGCTATGCAGGCTCTTGGTAAGAGGTTAGAGCTCCAAGTCATTTAGCTGTTAGGTTCAAGCAAAGGCTACCTTCGGGTGGCCTTTTTCATATGTAGCGCCCAGCCAACAACCATCCACACACAAAACACTTTCTAGCTGAGAGTGGTTACGGCTGGGCGCTATTCACTACATAACCCCGCCTCGCTGGTGGAGGTGAAGGATGAAAAGAATGTACACACGTGCTGCC
>Ga0308156_1000952_pt1 | contig 41463 bp, 36 predicted proteins | sample PhyAR2_FD_201041 | JGI IMG/M metagenome (GOLD analysis project Ga0308156, IMG submission 201041) | Phyllosphere microbial communities from UC Gill Tract Community Farm, Albany, California, United States - DLSL A.R2 | ecosystem: Host-associated > Plants > Phyllosphere > Unclassified | place: USA... | reverse complement strand
TTCCCCTTTTGATTGGTTTTCGTCGACTTAATTCTAAAGGATATCAGGGTGTCTTTTCTAGTATTTTGCATTAAAAAAGATGTCGGTGATTGTTCACCAACATCAGAAAGTATAGAGCCGTTTTAAAAGGCTACTTTTGTTTCGTTCTTTTTTTATATTCTTGTAAAATAAGCTGTGAACAAGCTAAAAGTGATCTTGATTGGTGAAAAAAGTTTTCTACTGTATGATTAGCTTATAAGATATTGTATAGTAATCGATCATAACGGAGGTAAATACTATGAAGAAAAATGGCGAAAAAAAACCTACAGAAGGAAAAAAATCATTTTTTAAGAAAGTGAAACCGAATCCTAAGCAAAAAGAAACGTCAGTGGTAGAGGACAAAGAAGAAAAAGAATTTGAATCCTTTTTCGCTGAAGTAATCAAAAAATTCCCTCAAAAAACAGCTACGATCATTTTGAATAGTTACGGAAAATCGAAAGAACGTGCTGAAAAAATTCTAGCTAAAAGCAAAAATCAATTCGATGGTATTTTTGATGAATTTTTGCAAGGTGTGGACGCGGAGACTCGAAAAAAATGTCATAAAACTGTTCATGCAGCATCCTTGACCGCTGCAATCATCGGGTGTTCACCGATCCCTTTTTCAGATGCAGTGTTACTTGTCCCTGTTCAATTAACTATGATGGCTCGTTTGCATAAATTATTTGGCCAATCATGGTCAGAAAGTATGGGGAAAAGTATCGGTAAAGAAATCATCGTTGTGGGATTAGGAAAAAGTGCTGTTGGTAATATACTCAAATTTATTCCAGCAGTGGGAACTGTTGCAGGGGCCGCAATCAATGCAACAGTTGCAAGCACAATTACTGAAACTTTAGGCTGGGTAACGGTAAAAATGTTGAATGATGGTGAAGATATTTTTGAGCAGACAATGACATTTAAAGGGCAATTTCAAACATTGTTTAAAGCCGTACAAAATTCGGGCAAAAAAACAAAATAAAAAATAATTGTAAATAGAAGCAGAAAAATGATTCTTCTATTTGACTACGCTACTTTTTGATTCATTATCCTAAACGAGCTTGTAAAGGCAACGAGTAAGAGATAAAGTAAATATAGACGTATGAAAAATGGAGGAATTTGAACTTGAAAAAGATAATTGTGACCGGTGCTGGAGGCGGACTTGGCAAGGCCATCTGTGAGCGAAGTGTCAATGAAGGTTTGGGTGTAATTGCTGTAGACATAAATGCCGCCTCTCTCAAGGAACTTGAACAGTTGCCAAATTGTCAAACGAGTATCCTTGATATTAGTCATTATAATGATACACAACAATTTTTTAATCAGTTAAAAGATGACCCTACTATAATTGGACTAGTGAATAATGCAGGTATTTACAAAGGGGAAAGTCTTCTGGATTATAATGAAGCAATGATGGATACCGTTTTAAATGTTAATATTAAGGGACCAACGATCTGCTCAAAATTTTTTATAGAAAATCTGCAATTGAATAATCAAAAGGGGAAGATCATCAATATATCTTCTATTTCGGGACAAGAAGGCAGTTCAGATGCACTATACGGTTTATCCAAAGCAGCGATTATCGGGTTAACGAAGAGTTTAGCACTACGTTTTTTTGAAACTGTTTTGGTCAATACTGTTGCGCCAACGATGATCGAGACAAAAATGATGGAAAAAATTCCTACATGGCGAAAAGAAGAATATTATGCTCATCATCTGATTAAAGAAGCAGTATCAGCAAATGATGTGGCAAATACTGTGAATTTCTTACTATCAGATGAGAGTAATCATTATACTGGAGCTACTTTTGATTTGAATAATGGAGGTTATTTAAGATGAATAAAATTGGATAGTGATTTTAACTTCTCAAGAAGGAGAAAGATCTCATTGATTCGCATAAAAAAATTGAGTTCAAAATGACGAATTCGGAAAGGCCAAAACGGAAAAGGAGCTTTTTTTATGAAACAATCGATCGTTCACATCGCTTTAGTCGTTGAAGATTATGACGAAGCAATTGCTTTTTATACTGAAAAACTTCACTTTACTTTGATTGAGGACACTTATCAACCAGAGCAAGGAAAAAGATGGGTGGTAATAGCACCACCAAATTCAAAAGGGACAACTATTTTATTAGCAAAAGCATCGAAACCGATTCAGCGTGAGTTTATTGGCAATCAAGCAGGTGGCCGAGTATTTCTATTTTTAGCTACGGATGATTTTTATAGAGACTATACTCACATGGTTGCAAACCAAATCGAGTTTGTTAGAGAACCGAAAGAGGCTGACTATGGAATCGTGGCAGTGTTTAAAGACCTTTATGGCAATTTATGGGATTTAGTCCAGTTTAATGAAGACCATCCTATGAATGAACGACTATAAAATAATAGCTAAGTTTATTTCTTTATAAGGAGGAAAAGATGATTAAAAATAATGGTGATTCTATAGCAATTGGTATTTGTTTGGGTGTAGCATTTGGTTTGATTTTCGATAATTTAGCTTTAGGAATAGCCTTAGGTGTAGCAATAGGAGCTGCTGGGGTTTTTGATAGTAAGAAAAAAGCAAAAAATAAAGGAGCCAAAAGGGATTGAAATGAAAAAACTACATTTTAAAAAGATACTGACCTTTTTTAGAAAACGTAGAAATTTTCTAAGTCTTTCTATAGTATTAGTTGTAATTTCCATTTTTAGCGGTTGTGGAAACAATAAAAATGAGAGAGCAATTAATGGGGACAGGACTGATACTAGTCTAAAAGATACAACAGAGCTTTCTACATCAAGTTCAGCATTCGATAGTAATTCAAAGCAAGAAGCAGGAATAAAAAGTGAAGCTACCGCACAATTAGAATTAAATTATGAAGATGCACAAATAGAGTACGCTCGAGTAATTGCTAATCTAGGCTTTGAGAACAAAATAGGATACACGACCGAGAGGGTTAGAAGCAATCAAATAACATTTAATACATCGGTATCAGATGAGTATAAAAGCATACGTATTCAAGAACGAGGTACTGAAGATAGATATATCTATTATTTGCCTTTAGGAGAGGGTTTCATAGAACATTATGGCATGAAAAAATATCCCTCTTCCCCTACTACATCACCAGCGAAGGTTTATTTGAAAACTGATTATGACGATATCGCTTTAGCTCTGTTAGAAAACCAACCGAATATCTCTGATAATGATTTGAATATTGAAGCGATAAACAATGGTGATTTCACTTCGTTAATCGGAACCTGGAAAAACGGTAAGAATGATGTTTTAATCATAAATACTGACGGTACAACCAATATGGCGTTTGTAGTTCATGGGGTACCGGAATCTGGTAAAACAAGTAAGGTTCCGTTTGCAAGCTTAAGCGCAGGTGGTCCTGGTGGTGCAGCACTTGGTCTGTATAAAATAGGGTTCAAAAATCCTGATGGTGATAGTTCAGATAGTACGAAACCTAGGTTAATAATCACGCAGCAAGGCGGAAATTATTCTTCAGATAGTTATTATTACAGACAATAATTAGATAGGATCGATTAAAAAAAGAGCTGATTATAGAAAAATAAAGTAATCATTCTGCTGAATTAATAGGGAATGATTATTTTTTTGAATAAAAAGCACTCAAATCTAAACACTAGATACAATAAATACATACAAAAAAGCAGCTAAAATCCCTTTACTTTCAAACCTTTTAAACTAAGACTAAAAAAAACTTCTGTTTTGTAGTATAATTTTCAAGGATAGAGGAAAGGCGGGGAAGTCAATGAGAAAGAAACAGACATACGCAGTAGTGGATCTAGAGACGACGGGAACCGATCCAAAGGTAGACCGGATCATCCAGTTTGGCTGTGTGTTGATCCAAGATGGAAAAATCATTTCCCGTTTTGCTACTGACATCAATCCCAATCAGGCCATTTCCAAACAGATTCAGCAGTTGACAGGTATTAGTAATAGCCGTGTACAAAAGGCACCTTATTTTGAGGATGTGGCACTAACGATCTATAACTTATTAGCTGATACGGTATTTGTTGCACATAATATCTTTTTTGATTATTCTTTTTTAGCGCAAGAATTGACCCGTTGTGGTACACCCAAATTGCAGATTCCAGGTATTGATACGGTGGAGTTAGCTCAGATTTTTTTACCGACGGAAAAGAGTTTTCGTTTAGGGGATTTGTCTGAGAGTTTAGGTTTAGTACATGATAATCCTCATCAAGCGGATAGTGATGCACAAGTAACGGCTGAACTATTACTATTGATCGAAGCAAAAATGCGCCGTTTACCATTAATTACAATGGAAGTAATCGACCGCTTAAGTCAACAAACAGGTATGGATACTAGCTCTTATATCCATCATATATATGAAGAAATGAAACAAGATATTCAACCTTTGGCAAAAGAGCAACATGTTGTTTCTGGTATTGCGTTAAGAAGAAAAGAAGTTCAACTTTATGAAGAAAAATTATATGAACATGCCGTTTTTCCTCATAAGAAAAAAGCCAAAGAAAAACTTTTTAAAGATAAGATCATTTATCGTTCAGAACAAAGTCGTATGATGAACTTAGTCTATGAGCATTTTACAACTGCTGAAACTAAAAATTTATTTATTGAAGCAGCGACGGGAACGGGAAAAACACTGGGCTTTTTATTTCCCTTAAGTTATCTGGCTACACCAGATAATCCAGTTATTATCAGTACGGTTTCGATCGTACTGCAAAATCAATTGATAGAAAAAGATATTCCCTTAGCAAATCAAATTTGTCCTAAACCGCTCAATGCTACGATCATTAAAAGTCATCGTCATTATCTAGATTTACAGCGGTTTAAGGATACCTTGAAAAATCCCTTGCAGCAAAAGCAATATGCGCTATATCAAATGGGCGTTTTAGTTTGGTTGGTGGATACAGAAACGGGTGACCTTGATGAGTTGCAATTAACGAATTTTAATCATGTTTTTTGGCGGGACGTTGCCCATCGTGGGATTGATTTTTTATCGAATCAAGATCCCTTGTATCAGGAAGACTTTGTTCATTTTCTTTATAAGAAGGTCAGACAAAGCAATGTATTGATTGTCAATCATGCCTTTTTGGCACAAGAAACCCTAAGGGACGTTCCGCTTTTACCTAAAAGTGCCTATTTGATTATTGATGAAGCACATCACTTGCCCGATATTGCTGGGAAGATTGCGAATCGTCAATTTAATTATACTTCGTTTAAAAAACAAGCAAGCTTATATTTAGAGGAAGAACAGTTGTTTGATCAAGTTAACCAAATTTTTGAAAAGCAAACGCAAGAACAACGATTATTGCGTATTTATACGAAAGCCTTGAATGATTTAGTAGAAGAATTTAGTGATTTATTTTACGAAATAAATCAGTTTTTTCCAAAAGCTAAACAGCAGCATCAAGAGTCCAACCTGTTGACTAAGCCTATATTCGATCATTTATCGTTAAATGGCGAGACTTCAATTCAAAAAATTGACATTCTTTTGACCGAGATGCAAGAAATTCAAGCGCAATTGCAGCAGTCGATCGTAAATCAATTGGAAAAATTTACTACCTCTCAACGCATTATATTTGTTAGTTTACTGCAATTCTTTGAGCGGATTGTGTTTCTTTATGACTGTTTTGATATCTATGTCAACGAATGGCAGCCACGCTGGATCAAGGAATATAGCACTACCCCGCAAGGCTATGGGTTACTTTCAATCAATGATTTAGACGCTAGTATTTTGCCAGAGACGACTTGGTATAGTCGTTATGAACGAATTCTATATACTGGTGGTACCTTGAAATTTGGGCATGATAAAAAATATTTGCCGCATAAATTAGGGTTGTCAGATGTCTTATTTAAAACATTGCCTGATCCTTATAATTATGAAGAAAATGCCCGTTTGTATATTCCGACAGAAGCAATTGCAATCAGTCAGGCTGATGCGGCAGAGTTTTCAGGATATATTGCTGAAGTGATCGAAGCATTATCACAGCAACAAGACCGCTCTGTGTTGGTTTTGTTTACGTCACATGAAATTTTATCTAGTGTGTATTATCGTTTACATCCACAATTTCTAAATGCTGGCAGAGAACTTTTAGCGCAAGGAATCAGCGGTAGCCGAGAAAAAATTCTGAAACGTTTTGCTCATTCAAAAAATAGTGTTTTATTAGGCGCTGACAGTTTTTGGGAAGGGGTGGATCTACCAGGTGAAGCATTGTCACTTTTGATCGTAACTCGTTTGCCATTTGAAAATCCTAAGCGGCCTTTTGTTAAAGCGCGTTATGATTATCTTGAAGAAAAAGGTATTAATCCCTTTTCCCATGAAGCGTTGCCGAAAGCTGCTTTGCGTTTGCGTCAGGCTTTGGGGCGTTTAATTCGATCTGACGGTGATAAAGGTGCTTTAGTCGTGTTGGATAGACGATTGATAACGGCTAAATATGGAAAACGTATGTTAAAAGCCTTGCCTAAGGACCTACCGGTAAAGGAAGCAGCTCTAAGCGACATCATTTCAGAGCTAAATGAATTTTTAAAATAATAAATTTAGCAACTATACTATTAAAATGAACTGATTTTCTGCTATAATAGTAGCCAGTAAGTTTGGAAAGGGCGAGACGATTGCAAGAACAAGAAGAACGAAATGAAACAAGAAAAAACAAGATTCTTTTAAGTATAATCGTAATTTTATTAGCGATTATCGTAATGATTGCTATTTTTTATGTTCGCTCAACACATCCAAGAACACAAGCGAAAAGAGAAGCAACTGAAATCGCAAAAGAGTATGCACATTTAAACACAGTTGATAACTTTTATTGGTTTACCAGAAAAGAAACGTATTTCAGTGTAACGGGTAAAGATGATAAAGGCGAAGAACTAGTGGTGATCATTCCTAAATCAGGAGAGAAAGTCACCGTTTTAAATCAAAAAGACGGCCAGGACGAAAGTCAGATCCGCCAAATTATTGAAACAAAGTATAAAGAAAAAAATATTCAAAAAATTAGTTTAGGGTTATACAATGATCAGCCAACTTGGGAGATCGTTACAAAAAACGATGATGGACTATTAAGTTATTACCTCCTATCGTTTGCAAATGCTGAAGAAGTCATGATTATTAAAAATGTCTGACGAGACAAGCTTATGAGAATTATTTGACCAGAATTCAGCCACGAATAACTATTTTAAATCCTTGATGAAACAAGGCTAAAAAATGAATGGAGTGGAAGTATGGATATATCAAAACGCGCACAAAAATTAGAACCTTCTGTTACATTAGCAGCATCGGCGAAAGCGAATGCGTTAAAAGCTTGTGGCAAAGATATTTTAAGTTTAACAGTTGGAGAACCTGATTTTATTACGCCTAAAAATATACAACAAGCGGCAATCCAAGCCATCGAAAGTGGCAAAGCCAGTTATTATACACCGTCAGCCGGAATCAAAGAATTAAGAGAAGCGGTTGCACAGCACATTGAGACTTACTATCAGTTGAATTATCAAGCAAACAATGTAATCATAACAGATGGCGCAAAATTTGCTTTATATCTGCTTTTTCAAGCGGTCTTGAATCCAAAAGACGAAGTGATCATTCCGGTTCCTTATTGGGTAAGTTATGGGGAACAAGTTAAACTTGCAGAAGGAGTTCCTGTTTTTATTACTTGCGCACAGGAAAATGAATTTAAAGTCACTGTAGCACAATTGGAAGCAGCAAAAACGGCAAAAACCAAGTTATTGATTTTAAATTCTCCTTCTAATCCAACTGGAATGATTTATTCTGAAGCCGAATTGCGTAACATTGGTGAGTGGGCTGTAGCAAATGATGTGTTGATTGTATCAGATGATATTTATGGCAGACTCGTCTATAATGGAGCAGTCTTTACCCCAATGGCTTCTTTGTCACCTGCGATCCAAAAACAAACCATCATTATTAATGGTGTCTCTAAAAGCTACGCCATGACTGGCTGGCGTATTGGTTACGCGGTAGGTGAGGAAACAATTATTTCAGCAATGAACGATATTGCCTCGCAATCTACTAGTAATCCTACTGCTGTTAGTCAATATGCAGCACTTGAAGCCTTAACGGGTGAACAGGATACAGTAGAAACTATGAGACAAGCCTTTGAAGCACGTTTAAATGAAATTTATCCGATATTTGCTACATTGCCAGGCTTTAAATTAGAAAAACCACACGGCGCATTTTATCTGTTTCCAAATATCAAAGAAACGTTAACGATGTGTGGCTATAGCGATGTTACAAAATGGGTCGATGACTTGTTAGCAGAAGGGGAAGTCGCACTTGTCACAGGGGCTGGTTTTGGTGCTCCAGAAAATGTTCGGATCAGTTACGCAACAGATTTGGAAACATTAAAAGAAGCAGCGAAACGTATCAGAGCATTTATTGAGAAAAAAACAGCAAACTAAACACTACTTAATTCGGGATAGGTAAAAGACTAAATGAATGGAGAGACGATCGTGGAACAAATTCAAATTATCGATTCAAAAAATCATGTGGGAGAAACAGTAAAAATAGGGGCTTGGATCGCTAACAAACGTTCAAGCGGAAAAATTGCTTTTCTACAATTACGTGATGGAACAGCTTATTTTCAAGGAATTGTTGTGAAAAGTGAGGTTCCAGAAGAAGTTTTCCAATTAGCGAAAGGCTTGACGCAAGAAACATCTGTCTGGATCACTGGAGAAATTAGAGAAGACAGCCGGTCAAAATTTGGTTATGAAATCGGTGTAACAGGGATCGAAGTGATCGGCGAAAGTCATGATTACCCAATCACGCCTAAAGAACACGGAACCGACTTTTTGATGGATCACCGTCATTTATGGTTACGCTCTTCACGTCAGCATGCGATCATGCAAATCCGTAACGAGATCATTCGTGCAACCTACGAATTTTTCAATAACAATAACTTTGTTAAAATCGATCCACCGATTTTAACAGCTAGTACAGCAGAGGGTACGACCGACTTGTTTGAAACAAATTATTTTGATCAAAAAGCGTACCTGTCTCAAAGTGGACAATTGTACATGGAAGCAGCAGCTTTAGCTTTTGGTAAAGTCTTCTCCTTTGGACCGACTTTTAGAGCGGAAAAATCAAAGACTCGTCGTCACTTGATTGAGTTTTGGATGATTGAACCAGAAATGGCTTTCATGCATCAAGAAGAGAGTTTAGAAGTGCAAGAACAATACGTAGCATTCCTTGTTCAAAGTGTATTAGACAATTGTGATCATGCGTTAGATGTTTTAGAACGCGACAGAGAAGTCTTGAAAAAATATACACAATTACCATTCCCACGTATTTCGTATGATGAAGCAGTTGAATTATTGAAGAAAAATGGCTTTGATGATATTGAGTGGGGCGATGATTTTGGTTCACCGCATGAAACGTTTATCGCAAACTCATTTGATCGTCCAGTGTTTATCTTAAATTATCCAAAAGCAATCAAGGCCTTCTACATGAAACCACATCCTACGCGTGATGATGTTGTGATTTGTGCGGACATGATCGCACCAGAAGGATACGGTGAAATCATCGGCGGTTCTGAAAGAGCGATCGATCATGATTACTTATTAGAACAAATCCGCAATCATAATCTAGATGAAAAAGAATACTCATGGTATTTAGATTTACGCCGTTATGGTTCAGTGCCTCATTCTGGGTTTGGTTTAGGCTTAGAACGCACAGTAACTTGGTTAGCTGGAATCGAACATGTTCGTGAAGCAAGCCCATTCCCACGTTTGTTAAACCGTATTTATCCATAAAAATAGTCATTCAGTTAGTCGTTGGAAGAAGCATTTTGCTATATTCCAGCGACTAATTTTATGAAAAATGCCATGTCGGAAAAAATAACCCCAAGAAAACAGGAAAAAATAAGGCAAATTGTTTAGAATTCTGTTTTTTTATGGTAGAATTGACAGAAAGTAGATTAAAGGAATGACTCGAATGGAAAACCCAACACAAGTTAAAAGAAAACATTTTCGTTTTCCAGCCTATGATGATGAATTAGGTGTAAAACTAGTTTCTGAAAATAAACGAACATTGTTTCAAGAAGAACCAATGCTTGCTAAACAATCAACAAAAGTACAACAAAGTGCACCAGTGATTGATCCAATCACCGTTCAACCAGTATTACAGAAACAACCAACACAAACGAATAATCAGCATGTTTCACATAGCCAAGAACAAGTCGCAGAATTAGCACGCCATAAATCCAACTTGCCGAATTATATGATGACGCATAATAAACCAACATCTCCAAAACAAAAAACAAATCTATTTGGCAATATGCCAAAAAGAAGCTCTTTTGGTTTTGGTTCTCAACAAGCACCGAATAAAAATAAGGCGGCCTTTTCAAAAGATTTCACTTATGATACTCGTTCTTATTTTGTACCCAAGTATATTCCGGCTTCTGTAATTCCAGAAGAAAAAGCGCCTGTTTTGACAGAGCAAGAATTAGCGGAAGCGATGAAAAAAGATAAAAATTCTTATTTGCTTTTCGATGATGAACCAGTAGCATTTCAAGCAATAGGCAATGAAGATCCAACGGTTCAAAAATTCAATATTCCTAAAGGCACACCAGAAATTCCTGTGACAAGACGCCAATATCAACAAATCAAGCCTGATATGGAACGATTTGGTAAAGAAGAGGACCTTAGTCACGCATTGCCGCGCTCTAGAAAAGAGCTAAAAACCGCAAAAGAGAATGCGAAAAGTCAGACAGCATATGGTCAAAAAGTAGCCGAAGCAGAGCAGGAAAAAAAGAAAGGGATTTTAGACAAATCCTTAAGTGGTATAATTGAAGATTCAAGTATGGAGCTTGAAAATAGTAAGTACTTTAATTAAAACAAACTCTGAGACAAAACGAATTCTGGTTTTGTCTCAGCTTTTTACTGTGAATCACAGCTTTTAAAACGGCTGAGTTAGCTATGGTCATGCAAGTCCAGAACGAAAAAGGACTGTTATTTTTCAAAGGGAAAGTATCTGTTTAGTGGTTTTTTAGTTGATTATTTCACAATTATGTACGATAATGGATAGCATACGCTTAAAAAAAATTTAAAAAAGCTACGTTTTATATAGAGTTTAAGAGAAGAGGATTAAAATGAGCAATCAAGAACATAAATTACATCATTTTGTTGGGATCAAAGGTTCAGGCATGAGTTCATTGGCCCTTGTGTTATTTGAAAAAGGCTACCAAGTGCAAGGCTCAGATGTAGAAGAGTACTTCTTTACCCAACGTGACTTAGAAAAAGCTGGCATTACCATTTTGCCTTTTAATGCAGATAATATAAGCAAAGATATGATCGTCATTGCGGGAAATGCTTTCCCAGACTCGCACGAAGAACTAGTTCGTGCCAAAGAATTAGGGGCTGAAATCATTCGTTATCATGATTTTATTAGCCGCTTTATTCAACCGTATACAAGTATTGCTGTAACTGGTTCTCACGGAAAAACAAGTACAACTGGTTTACTTTCTCATATCTTAACAGGGCTTGCACCAACGAGCTATTTGATTGGTGACGGAACTGGACATGGCGACCCTAACGCTGAATTTTTTGCTTTTGAAGCATGTGAATACCGCCGTCATTTTCTAGCTTATTCGCCGGATTATGCGATTATGACAAATATTGATTTTGATCATCCAGATTATTTTAAGAGCATTGAAGATGTTTTCTCTGCGTTTCAAATAATGGCTGAACAAGTCAAAAAAGGGATATTTGCTTATGGCGAGGACAAATATTTACGTCAATTGAAAACAGATGTACCCGTTTATTATTATGGCTTAGCAGCAGATGATGACATCCAAGCGAAAAATATCCAACGCACAACAGAAGGCTCTTCTTTTGATGTGTATCATAATGAAGACTTAATTGGACACTTTGTGTTGCCTGCATTTGGTCAACATAATATTATGAATGCTTTAGGTGTGATTGCTGTAGCATACTTTGAAAAATTAGATATGAAAAAAGTTGCAGAAGAAATGTTGACCTTTGAAGGGGTTAAACGCCGTTTTACTGAGAAAAAAGTTTCTGATATGATCATTGTGGATGACTATGCACATCACCCAACAGAAATCACAGCAACTATCGATGGTGCTCGTCAAAAATATCCTGAAAAAGAAATCATTGCAGTTTTTCAACCTCATACATTTACACGGACAATTGCGTTGATGGATGAGTTTGCTGAAGCCTTAGATTTAGCCGATGCGGTTTATCTTTGCGATATTTTTGGTTCAGCTAGAGAACAACAAGGCGATGTCAAAATTGAAGATCTAGGCAATAAAATCCAAAAAGGTGGACAAGTGATTAAAGAAGAAAACGTGTCGCCATTATTAGACCATGAAAATGCTGTAATGGTCTTCATGGGTGCCGGGGATGTTCAAAAATTTGAACAAGCATATGAAACGTTACTAAGTAATACAACTAGAAATGTGTTATAAAAAATAAAATCAATAAAATGTGAAGAAGGAGTTTCAACAGCTCATTATGATGATTTGTTGAAGCTCCTTCTTTTTAACTTGCCTTTTATCGTCATTTTGGTACAATTATCTTATCATTAGTGGAGGTGTACTAATTTGAATATCGGAAAACCGAGAAAATTAGGCAAAACCATCGAAGATATTGAGGAAGGCGATTCGCTGTCTTTAACCGAATCGATCGAAGATAAAGATTTACTTCTTTATTTGGGCTTAACAAACGATGCCAATCCCTTATATATCCAACATGATTATGCCCAAAAAACAGAATATGGCAAACCAATCGTACCATCAATCATGTTGATGGGAATCATTACTAGTGCTATTTCAAAGCATTTACCCGGACCAGGTTCTCATGTCGTCAATTTTTCAGTGAACTTTGTAGAGCCAGTTTTTCATTATGAAACATTGACGTTTCAGTTTGAAGTGATCAAGGTAGATAAGATGAAAGATGTTGTAACGATTTCGATTGAAGCTGTTAATGAAGAAGAAAATCGCGTGCTTGATGCAGTCGTAATGGTGCAGCCCCCTCAAGTAACGTTAGCAGATTTAGAGCAGAAAGAAGGAGAAATAAATGAATAATGGCGTAATAGAAAATGTTGGTTTAAATAAGTTTTATTCGAAAATTTATGCATTTTTAGCAATGGGAATCGGGATTAGCGCAATCGTATCTTATTTAGTACTAAACGTGTTTTTCTTTGAAATCGTTATGTTTTTATATCAGTATCCCTTTGCATTTTATGGAATTTGGATCGCGGAACTTGTTTTAGTTGTCGTTTTAGGTGTTAAAGCAATGAAAAATCCGACACTGGCAATTAGTGGGTTTATCCTGTATTCCGTTTTAAATGGGATTACATTAGCGGTTACTTTAGCAATGTATACAGAAGGAACTGTTGTAACGGCGTTTGTTAGTGCGGCTGCTACATTTGGCGGTATGTCGTTGATCGGAATATTTACTAAAAGAGATCTATCAGCAATGGGTCACGCGGCCTATAGTGCTTTGATTGGCTTGATCATCGCGATCTTCCTAAATGCATTTATCCTGAAAAGTGGACCCGTTGATTACTTGATCTCAATTTTGATGGTGATTATTTTTGCTGGTATTACAGCGTATGATAACCAAAAAATCCGTACATTATATACTCAAACGGGTGGACAACCAGGAACTGGTATTGCTGTTTTCATGGCTTTACAATTATATCTTGATTTCATCAATTTATTTTTGGCGTTCTTACGTATTTTTGGTAAAAACAATTAATTTTTAATACTATTTAAGCATTCAGAGAAATCTGGATGCTTTTTTTGTCTGGATAGTATATAAATGCATTTTCAAGTGAATAAAAAAAGATATAATGCATAAAAATTCTGAAAAACTTTGTTTTGCGATATAAAATCCATTGACTATCTGATCGCTTTGATTTATACTTTTATGAAATTAGAGAAATACTTCGCTTAAATCAGTATTGATTGAGTATGTACGGGAAGGTGTTAGTTATGGGAAATGAGATAAAGGTACCGAAAGGCTTTAAATTTTACGGGACACATGTTGGTATCAAGAAAAAAAGAAAAGATTTTGGTTTGATTATTGCAGATAAGGTTTGTCATGCTGCAGCAGTTTTTACCAAAAATACATTTTGCGGTGAGTGTATCCCGATCGGAAAAGAACATGTAAGCAATGCTGAACTACAAGCCGTTGTAGTAACTAGCGGTATTGCTAATGTTGCCACTGGCAAAGTGGGCAGAAAAAATGAATATAGAATCCTGAAGTGCTTAGCCAATAAATTACAGGTCGAAAAGGAAAATATTCTACCTTCTTCGACAGGGTTGATTGGACCACAGTTGCCAATCGATTTAATTGAAGATTTTTTAAAAACAGAGTCAATCGAGATGAAAGAGAACTATGAAGATTTTGCCCAGGCAATTTTAACAACGGATCAACAAATGAAAGTTCATAGTCTAAAAGTTGGCGATGCAACGATTTTAGGGATCGTCAAAGGCTCAGGGATGATTGAACCCAATATGGCGACGATGTTAGCCTATGTTTTGACTGATGCCAAAATAGCGAAAGAAGCAATTTATCCTATGCTGAAAACGGCTGTGGATCAATCCTTTAATACAATCAGCATCGATTCAGATACTAGTACTAGTGATACCGTTGCTTTATTGGCTAGCAATCACTATGAAGTGGACCAAACAGCATTTCAAACGGGTCTAAATCAACTCTGTAAGGATTTGGCCCTAGCGGTTGTCAAGGATGCTGAAGGTGCTACAAAGACAATGTTTGTTACTGTGAAAAATGCTGTAAGTCAGGAGCAAGCGAAAAGCGCTGGAAAGTCGATCATTAATTCACCATTAGTTAAGACAGCACTATTTGGAAATGATCCAAACTGGGGCAGAATTGCAATGGCTCTTGGAAAAACGGAAGGGTTGATTTTTGATCAGAATAAAGTCACTGTCTATTATGGACAATATCCGATTTTTTCAAATAGTAATGAGGAAAAACAAAATATTAGTCAAATATTAGCGTATATTGAACAAAACGAAGATATTTATTTAACAGTTGATTTACATCAAGGAACTGAGCAGTTTGAAGTGATTGGCTGTGATTTAAGCTATGAGTATGTCAAAATAAATAGTGATTATTCGTCTTAACCGATGTCTGTTTCAATCGTATAGTCTTATAGCATAAAAGTGGAATGGGAAAATAGCTCATTCCACTTTTAATTTGCGAATGTATGTTCTATAATAAGAAGTGATAGGTGGGGTTGAATATGCAGAATACGCAAAGAATCGCAGTCCGCAGATTAGTGGAATTTATTTTACGCAGAGGTAGTATTGATGCTAGACACACAAGTGAACATACAGCATTAGAAGGAGCTAAGATCCATCGTAAGCTTCAGAAAGCTGCCAGTGAGAATTATCAAAAAGAAGTCAAACTGGCGATCGACATAGAATTAAACCAACAAACGTACATAATTGAAGGCCGGGCCGATGGTATTTTTATAGATGCTGACAATAGAACCGTTATCGATGAAATCAAAACGTCAGAGCCAGCATTTTCTGAATTACCGGAAGAACAGATTGAGATGTATTGGTATCAAGTGATGTGCTATGGACATATATACTGCCAACAAGAGCATTTAACAGCAATCACTTTACAGTTGACGTATTATCAAACGACGACGAAAGAAATTACGAGGCAAGAAAAAGACTTTACCAAAGCAGAGTTAAAAGATTTTTTTGACGACCTAACGCAAAAATATGAACAATGGCTGATTTTTAAAACCAATTGGCGTAAACTACGAAATGACTCACTTCAACAGTTGACTTTTCCTTATGGAGAGTATCGAGCAGGTCAAAGAGAGCTAGCTGTTGCCGTTTATAAAACGATTTTAAGTGATCAGCGACTCTTCGTTGAGGCGCCAACTGGAACAGGCAAGACAATTTCGACTTTGTTTCCGACGCTGAAGGCAATTGGAGAAGAACAAGCGGAAAGAGTCTTTTATTTGACCGCTAAAACCATCACTCGTCAAGTGGCCGAAGATGCAGTAGAAGCGATGAAACAAAAAGAGCTCCAGTTAAAAAGTGTGACATTAACCGCAAAAGATAAAATTTGTTTTTTAACAGAAAGAAATTGTACACCAGAAGCTTGTCCATTTGCCAACGGTTATTATGATCGTTTGAATGAAGGCCTATGGGATTTGCTGAATCATGAGAGTCAGTTTACGCGGGATGTGATCGAAGACTATGCACGTAAACACACGTTATGTCCCTTTGAACTGTCGTTGGATGTCAGTTTATGGTGTGATTTAGTTATTTGCGATTATAATTATTTGTTTGATCCTGTTGTCTATTTAAGGCGTTTCTTTGAAGAGCAATCAGAAGTGAAAGAGAATATTTTTCTAGTGGATGAGGTTCATAATCTAGTCAATCGCTCGCGGGAAATGTATTCAGCCGTTTTATCAAAAAGTAAGATTTCCGCCTTGAAAGAAACCCTTGATAAAAAACAGAGCAAGCTGATTCGAGTACTTAACAAAGTAGAAAAAGAATTTGACAAAATAAAACAGGTCTGTGAGGAAGAAGGCAAAGAGTTTATCCATCAAAATGGGCCAATTGATTCTCTAGTTAAAGTCGCGTATTCTTTAGCGGAAAAAATCAAAGAGTGGCTTCCAGAAAATCAAGAGCATACGAATGTAGATCAAATCTTGTCTGTTTATTTTGATGTACTGAATTATACTAAAATCAGTGAAGGATACGATGATCATTATTGCACCTATGTCAATTGTCAGAAATATGATATTACAGTTAAACAATTTTGTATCGACCCAAGTTATCTTTTGCAGCAAAAACTTGATAAAGGCGAAGCAAGTATTTTGTTTTCGGCCAGTTTAACACCCTTGGATTATTACCAAGAAATACTAGGTGGAAGAGAGGATAGCTTACGTTATCGGATTCCTAGTCCTTTTCCGAAAGAAAATCAACTATTAGTAATTGAAAACTATATTCAAACAACCTATAAAGAACGTGAAAATAGCTATGAAAAGATCGTTACAAGTTTGACTAATATGATTCAACAAAAAGCGGGGAATTATTTTGTGTTTTTTCCATCCTATTCCTACATGGATATCATTTATGAATTGTTCCGACAAAAGAATCCTCATATTAAGACAAAAATTCAAGCAAGTATGATGAATGAAAGCGAACGAGAAGCCTTTCTAGCTGATTTTGTGATAGATCCTGAAGAAACGTTAGTTGGTTTTTGTGTCTTAGGAGGTATTTTTTCTGAAGGAATTGATCTAAAAGGTAGCCGCTTGATCGGAACTGCGATTGTTGGAGTCGGCCTGCCACAGATCAATCATGAGCAGGAATTGATCAAAGGCTACTATGATCAGGAAAAGAACCAGGGATTTCAATTTGCTTACCAAATTCCTGGGATGAACAAAGTCTTACAAGCTGCAGGTCGAGTGATTAGAGATACCGCTGACCAAGGGATCGTTTTGCTTTTGGATCAACGTTTTTCAACCGCGGCTGTTCAGCGTTTTTTTCCGCCACATTGGAATCAGGTGCAGACCTCCTTTTCAACGGAACGAACAAAGCAACTGTTACAACAATTTTGGCAATCGAATTGAACAGATGATGATAGGAAAAAATAGCTCTTACTGGTATACTAGAACAAGTATTGAACTGTAAATAGTATGATTAAAAAAAGCCGAAGTGTTGATTGTCGGCTCTTTTTTGAGCGGAAATAAGAAAACATGATAGGGAGACGAAAAATGAAAACAATCCTAGTAATACATACAGGTGGCACGATTTCGATGTCAAAAGAAGCAGATGGAAATGTGACAACAAACAGCATGAATCCATTGCTTGACCAAGAAGAATTATTAGCTGGAAAAGTAAATTTAGTCGTTGAACCGATCTTCAACATTCCTTCTCCTCACATGACATTAGAACGAATGTTAGAGTTAAAGCAACGAATTCAAAAAGCATATACTGAAAATATTGATGGTGTGGTAATCACTCATGGAACAGATACATTGGAAGAGACTGCCTACTTTTTAGATATTACGTTAGAAAATAAAATTCCCATTGTTTTAACAGGTGCGATGCGTTCAAGCAATGAAATTGGCACAGATGGTTTGTATAACTTTATTAGCGCTGTTTGGACAGCGTGTTCCGATGAGTCATACGGTAAAGGCGTGCTCGTTGTGATGAATGATGAAATCCATACGGCTCGTTATGTAACGAAAACCCATACGACCAATGTTGCGACATTTCGGACGCCGACTTTTGGTCCAATCGGTATGATTGCCAAAGAACGAACGTTTTTTGCAAGTGAAGTGCGTCGACAAGAAGTGTGTGATATTCAAAAAGTATCGGGTGAAGTTTATGTGATCAAAGCATACGCTGGTATGGATGGCAGTTTATTTGACTTGGTAGACAATGACCAAACGGATGGTATTGTGATCGAAGCGTTAGGAGCTGGCAATCTTCCACCAGAAACAATACCAGCACTAGAAAGATTGTTAGCAAGAAAAATTCCGATTGTTTTAGTTTCACGCTGTTCCAATGGAATCGCTGAAGATCTTTATGATTATGAAGGCGGCGGTGTTAACTTAAAGAAAATGGGGATTGTTTTTTCTAGAGGATTAAATGGACCCAAAGCTCGGATTCGTTTGATTGTTGGCTTAAACAGTGGGAAAGATCTGCACGAGTTATTTGATTTTTTAAGCGAATAAACTAAATCAAAAGAGTATAACGAACTGGTAAGAGAATCGCTTCAGCTCGTTATACTCTTTACATTAACGGAAATTGGTAAATTGTAGTTCTACTGGTAAATCTAGATTTCTAAGTAAAGTAATTACTTTTTGTAAATCATCACGGCTTTTTCCAGTGACTCTGATTTGGTCTTCTTGGATTTGTGATTTCACTTTGATACCAGAATTTTTGATCGCCACATTGATTTTTTTTGCGTTATCTTTATCGATTCCGCTGATCAAATCACCATATTGACGTGCAGAACCACCAAGAGCTTTTTCGCTTGTCGAGAAGTGAATGTTTTTGATCGGAACGGCTCTTTTGACTAATTTGCTGAATAAGACATCTTTTACTTGTTCTATTTTATAGTCATCTTCTGCAACCACTACTAATTTATTGTTTTCTAACTTGATATCTGCGATCGAACCTTTAAAGTCAAATCGGTTTTTGATCTCTTTTAGTGCGATCTGGATCGAGTTTTTGACTTCTTCCATGTTCATTTCAGATGTTACATCAAAGCTTGCTTCTTTTGCTGCCATATGCAAAACTCCTCTCATTATTTCTTACTTTTATAGTACCATTAAATAGGTAAGAAACAAGTCTAAATCATCGTTTGATGTAAAAACAGCGTAAGAAACAAAAATTGATCAAAATAGCAATGAAAAAGAATAAAATAATCCTCATTTTCTGCTTTTTTTCTTTTCTTTTTTTGAGTGAACTGTTATCCTAATTCGAGGGATTTTATGTTAGTAAGTAAAGTATAGGAGCTGGAAAGAGTATTTTAGCTTTTCAGAAGATGGGGAGGTTCTGAATGAGTAAATGGGTTATCACCTATAAACGAAGTGAGACATTGAAAAAGTTTGCTGTGATTTTTGTTACCGGGATTTTAGTAGCAATCAGTTTGAACTTTTTTTTAATTCCGGCAAAAGTCTTTTCTGCTGGAATGAATGGGGTTGCACAAATTATCGCAACACTATTGCATACACATCTAGGGATCACGATCGATACTGGTCTTTTTATTTTGTTATTAAATATTCCAATTTTTATTTTAGGATTTATGAAATTAGGCAAAGAATCAACGATTTACAGTTTTTTAAATGTAGCATGGGTTTCCTTAACGACTATCTTGATTCCCATCGAAGTGATAACCACAAATCCACTGATGAATGCGATCGCTGGTGGTGTCTTGATTGGTATCGGGGCAGGACTGTCGCTTAAAATGGGCTTTACAACAGGCGGGATGGATGTAATTTCACTTGTTCTATCCAAAACAACGGGTAAGACAGTAGGCAATTATATGTTTATGCTGAATGGAATCATTGTTGCAATTGCAGGTTTTGTATTTGACTGGGAAAGTGCGTTGTACACGATTATTTCGATTTATTGTATGACTCAAGTAGTTGATACGATCCATACTAGTCATCAAAAAATCACAGCGATGATTGTGACTGTTCAACCAGAAGTTGTGACACAAGCGATTTCAAAACAGATGATTCGAGGAATGACATTATTGCCATCTATGGGTGGCTATTCTGGTGTTGAAGGACGAATGATCATGATGGTCATCACACGTTACGAGTTATATGATCTAGAACAAATTGTTTATGAAGTAGATGAAAATGCCTTTATGAATATTATTCCTACACATTCTGTCTTGGGACGCTTTGCAAATGAAGATGAGCAGCGGATTTTTAAAAGCACAGGCAGTTTTCCAGAAATGAAGAAACATAAGATGAAACAGAAATAGAATAATCAAGCAAAATCACTGACAGTCTAAATTCGATTAGAGTGTTTGGTGATTTTTTGTATTGAAAAAACGTGGTAAATTTCCCAAACATTGACACTTTTTCTCTGGTTATAAACTGACTTCCCTGAAATGCTTCAATCTATTGATAGCGCATTCATCAGATGGTATAAATAACCTGTAAACAACTAAATAGAAAGAAGGTGTTTCACTAGTGATGGAAAAAGTGCAGCGGTTTGGAGGAGCCATGTTTACCCCAGTGTTACTATTTTCATTTTCAGGAATTATGGTAGCGCTTGCGATTATCTTTAAAAATCCGATGATCGTTGGGAGTATTGCCAATGAAGGAACAGTTTGGTATGGGATTTGGTCTGTTTTGGAAAGTGGGGCCTGGACAGTCTTTAATCAAATGGAATTATTATTTGTGATCGGGTTGCCAATTGGCTTAGCTAAAAAAGCGAATGCTCGAGCGGCAATGGAAGCTTTTGTCATCTATCTGACCTGTAATTATTTTATCAGCAGTATGTTGGAGTATTTTGGTTCATTCTTTGGTGTTGACTTTACCCAAGAAGTTGGCGGCGATAGTGGCATGAAGTTGATTGCAGGCATCAAAACATTGGATACAGGAATTATTGGGGCAATTTTTATTTCAGCAATCGTGGTTTGGTTGCATAATCGCTATTTTGACACAAAATTACCAGATTTTTTAGGGATTTTCCAAGGATCTTCTTTGATCGCAATTTTAGGCTTTTTCGCCATGTTGCCTATTGCCTTTTTAATTTGTCTGATTTGGCCGAAAATTCAAATGGGTATTGGTTCAATGCAAACATTTTTAGCAAGTGCTGGTACTTTTGGTGTTTGGTTGTATACGTTTTTAGAAAGAATTTTGATTCCTACAGGGTTACATCATTTTATCTATACACCGTTCGTCTTTGGACCAGCAGTGGTTGAAAATGGGATCACGAAATATTGGATGGCCCATTTAAATGAATATGCGCAAACAACAACACCAATCAAACAGCTATTCCCACAAGGTGGTTTTGCTTTACATGGCAACTCAAAAATCTTTGCCTCACCTGGGATTGCGGCAGCATTTTATTTCACAGCTAAACCAGATAAACGGAAAAAAGTCTTAGCGATTTTAATTCCGGTTACCTTAACAGCTGTTTTAGCGGGAATCACGGAACCGTTAGAGTTTACCTTCCTATTTGTAGCGCCACCATTGTTTGTGCTACATGCGGTGTTAGCAGCAACAATGGCTGCGACGATGTATTTCTTTGGTGTTGTAGGTGATATGGGTGGTGGTTTCATCGACTTATTGGCAAAAAATTGGATTCCACTATTTGCGAATCACAAAGGGATGATTTTCACTCAGCTACTGATTGGCTTGTCCTTTACACTGATTTATTTCGTTGTCTTTCGGGCATTGATCTTGAAGTTTAATTTTGCCACACCAGGAAGAGAAGCAGAAGATCAAGAAGTGAAACTATATAGTAAGAAAGAGTACAAAGAAGCGAAAAAAACAGGTGCTCTAGGTGACATGTCCATTGCTGGCGCGAATCAATATACAGAACAAGCTGCTGTTTATTTAGAGGCGTTTGGTGGGAGTGATAATATCGAAAAAGTGAATAATTGTGCTACCCGTTTGAGGATTACAGTAAAAGACGCAGGGATCGTTTTACCCGATGGTGCCTTTAAAGAAGGTGGAGCCCATGGAGTGGTTCGTAATGGTACGGCTTTTCAAGTCATTGTCGGCTTAGATGTTCCTCAGGTGAGAGAGCAATTTGAAAATTTATTAGCATTAGGCAATCAAAACAAATTAAATGAATAGAATGAAGGAGCTGGATAAGAAATGAAGAAATTTTCGATCGTAATTGCAGGTGGGGGAAGTACGTTTACCCCAGGAATCGTGTTAATGTTATTAGATAATTTAGAGAAGTTACCCATTAGACAAATCAAATTTTATGACAATAACCCAGAAAGACAAAAGCAAATTGCAGATGCCTGCGAAATTATCATTAAGGAACAAGCGCCAGACATTGAATTTTTGGCGACAACAGATCCTAAAACGGCGTTTACCGATGTTGATTTTGTAATGGCTCATATTCGTGTTGGACTTTACGCTATGCGGGAAAAAGATGAGAAGATTCCACTGAAATATGGTGTAATCGGTCAAGAAACCTGTGGACCTGGCGGAATTGCTTATGGTATGCGTTCGATTGGTGGAGTATTAGAGTTGATCGACTATATGGAAAAATATTCACCAGATGCCTGGATGTTGAATTACTCAAATCCAGCAGCGATCGTGGCTGAAGCAACGCGGAAGTTACGTCCAGAAAGTAAGATCATCAATATTTGTGATATGCCTGTCGGTATTGAAGAGCGCATGGCGAAATCGGTTGGGTTGAGTTCTAGAAAAGAGATGGTTGTACGTTATTATGGTTTGAATCATTTTGGTTGGTGGACAGATATTAGAGACCAAGAGGGCAATGACCTAATGCCTCAAATCAAAGCCCATGTCAAAGAGTATGGTTACTCTTTAAAAGAGGAAGTGGAAGAATCACAACATACCGACGCCAGCTGGATGCATACATTTGCTAAAGCCAAAGAAGTCTATGCGGTGGATCCAACTACTTTACCCAATACGTACTTGAAGTATTACTTTTACCCACAAGATGAAGTAGCACACGCAAATCCAGAATATACACGAGCAAATGAAGTAATGGCTGGACGTGAAAAACATGTTTTTGGTGAATGTAATCGGATCACCAAAGCAGGTACTGCCAAAGGAACGACCTTGGAAGTGGATGAACATGCTTCATATATTGTCGATCTAGCCAGAGCAATCGCCTATAATACCCATGAAAGAATGTTGTTGATCGTTGAAAACCAAGGTGCTGTCGTCAATTTTGATGAAACAGCTATGGTAGAAGTTCCGTGTATTGTTGGCAGTAACGGACCAGAACCGATTGTTCAAGGAAAGATTCCTCGTTTCCAAAAAGGGTTGATGGAACAACAAGTGGCGGTCGAAAAACTAGTTGTTGAGGCTTGGACAGAAGGCTCGTACCAAAAATTATGGCAAGCGTTAATGTTATCAAGAATCGTGCCAAACGCTCGAATTGCTCAAGAAATTTTAGATGATTTAATTGAAGCCAATCAAGCGTTTTGGCCTAAGTTGTCGTAGCAATCGATTAGTATCGTTTTCCTTAGAAAATTCCCTTAGTATCGTTTTGTTTTTTCATCCTTTATACTAAGGGAAGAGAACTAAGGAAAAGAGGGATCAGGTATGAATTTAGAAACATTGATGCAAAAACATCAAAAAAGTTTAAGTGAGCTGGATTGGGCTATTTTAGGGTATATTTTAGAAAATGAGCAACAGGTTATGCAGCTTAGTATTGTTGAATTAGGAGAAAAAGTCCACAGTTCCAAATCATCTATTTTACGTTTGACTAAAAAATTAGGTTTTTCTGGTTATTCAGAGTTTAAGTACTTTATGCGGCAATCGAAACAAAACAACATTGGGACGACAGACACGGATTTGATCGATTTGCAGACCAAAGATATCGAAAATACAGTTAAACTAGCACAACAGACAGATTTTACTTCTTTGAGCAAAGCAATTCAACAAGCAAACACTGTCTATTGCTATGCAACGGGTTACTCCCAACGAAAAGTGGTCGAAGAATTTTCTAAGATGCTGATGATTTGTGACAAACGTTCGATCATTATTCCTGTTAAAACCGAACTTGATATTAGTATGTCAATGATTACGAAAGAAGATATTGTTTTGTTTGTATCGTTAAGTGGGGAAACAGATGACGTCAAAGAGAATATTCTTTCATTAAATGCGAGAAACATTCCAATAGCGGCAATCACAGCTTTTTCCCATAATTTTTTTGCCGAACACGCTCAATATGCCTATTTTTATTACTCAACTCCCTTTACTGTTTCTGGGAAAGAGCATATTGCCCAGTCCTTAGTTGGTTTAAGTGTGTTGGTTGATTTGATTTATAGAAAATATGTGACATTTTTGAATAAACAATTTGAGGAGGAAACCTGATGGCAATCTTTTTGCATCCAACTAAAATGAAGCGAGTATTATTTGGCTATTGGTTAATGATTCCACTAGTGTTTGGTCTTTACATCTCGATTTTAGCAGCAGTCAAAAATGTTTCAGTGTCTAGCGTTTTTACAAGTATTCCTAGTTTGACTTTAACAAGCATTGTGGTTTTTTTACTTTTTTTTCAACTATTTGGGTTATTCATAGTTGGAAACACAAGTGATTGTCGTCACTCTTTGTTAGGGGGCTATTTAAAATTCAGTATGGTTCAGCAATTATTTTCATTGAATATCCCAGGATTGATTTTGTGTCTATTTGTTTATCGAAGTCTCCTAGATGCAAAAGAGAAAGTGAGCGTGTCAAAACAAGTTCAATGGGCAGTTTATATGTTGATGGGGTTTATCGGTTTCATTACTATTTTACTCGTTTGGATTCGGTTATCATTATAATGTTACAAAGAGTGGAGTTAGTTGGATCAACTGTTTCACTCTTTTTTTGGACAAAAAGCAGCAAGTGTCTACAGTTTTGTGAAAGTCTGGACAAAAGTTTTCTGAAAAAGTCAATTTTAGTAGAAAAGTACTAAAAAGTCTGCTAAAATGTAACTGTTGGTTAAGGATGTCCTTAACAAATAAAGTTTTTTTAAAACTTAGGAGGAATTTTATTATGCCATTAGTATCAGGAACAGAATTTCTTAAAGCAGCTCGCAAAGGCGGCTACGGTGTCGGAGGATTCAACACAAACAACCTAGAATGGACAAAAGCGATTCTTGAAGCTGCAGAAGCTAAAAAAGCGCCAGTTTTGATCCAAACTTCTATGGGTGCGGCTAAATACATGGGCGGATACCAAGTATGTTACGATTTAGTAAAAGACTTGATCGATTCAATGGGCATTACTGTACCAGTAGCGCTTCATTTAGATCACGGTGAATATGAAGATGCATTAGAATGTATCGAAATTGGTTACACTTCTGTTATGTTTGACGGATCTCACTTACCATTTGAAGAAAACATCGAAAAAGCAAAAGATGTTGTTGCCAAAGCACACGCTAAAGGCGTTTCTGTAGAATGTGAAGTTGGTTCAATCGGCGGCGAAGAAGACGGAATCATCGGTTCTGGCGAATTAGCTGACGTTCAAGAATGTGTACAAATGGTTGCTACAGGTATTGATTACCTAGCATGCGGAATCGGAAACATCCACGGTTCATACCCAGACAACTGGACTGGATTAGCATTTGACCACTTACAAGAAATCGCTGACGCTGTTGGTGACATTCCATTAGTATTACACGGTGGATCAGGTATTCCTTTAGAACAAGTTCAAAAAGCAATCTCAATGGGCGTTTCTAAAATCAACGTTAACACTGAGTGTCAAGAAGTATTTGCAGCAGCAACTCGTAAATACATCGAAGAAGGCAAAGATCTTGAAGGTAAAGGATTTGACCCTCGTAAATTATTAGCGCCAGGAACAAAAGCTGTTACTGAATTAGTTGAACAACGTATCGAATGGTTCGGTTCTGCTAACAAAGCATAATTTAGTTCTAGACTAGTAAAAAAGAGGCCGAGATAAAAGCGTTTAGCTCCGAGAAATAAGAAGAAATTCACGAAAATTGCTCTTCAAATTTTTGTGAATTTCAGCTTATTTCCGAAGGAACTGCTTTTTTCTCGCCGTTTATTCGGATTTAGAGAGTGAAACAAAACTGATCTTTAGTTTTGTCCGCTCTCTTTTTTTGTTTTAAGATTTTTGTTGCTCAGCGATTTTTATAGGCAAGTTTCTTTCTATTTACCGCTAAAATGATATAAAAACGAATAAAATAATGAAAAACAAGCAAATGCGAATAGCTGTTGGCTTTTTTATTGTTCCTTAATATGTTAGAATAGTTTGGGTATATTACAAAAAAAATAAAACTTTTTGTTTTACATAGATAGGTGAGAATAATAAATGAAAAAAATCGTAATCAATGGTAATCGTCCATTAACAGGAGAAGTATCTATCAGCGGAGCAAAAAACAGTGCAGTAGCATTGATCCCCGCAGCAATCTTAGCTGATTCACCAGTAACATTAGATGGTGTACCTGATATTCAAGATGTTCATTCATTAATTGAAATTTTAGAAATCATGGGTGCTAAAACAACCTTTACTGACAATACACTTGTTATCGATCCAACCGAAATCGTTTCTGTTCCAATGCCAAAAGGCAAAATCAATAGCTTACGTGCTTCATATTACTTTATGGGATCATTATTAGGAAAGTTTGGTGAAGGGGTTGTTGGCTTACCTGGTGGCTGTTATTTAGGGCCTCGTCCAATTGATCTTCATATCAAAGGCTTTGAAGCTCTTGGTGCAAAAGTAACGAATGAACATGGTGCGATGTACTTAAGATCTGAAGAGGGACTTCAGGGAACAAGAATTTTCATGGATATGGTTTCAATTGGCGCAACAATCAATGTGATGCTAGCAGCTGTTAAGGCAGAGGGCAAAACGATCATTGAAAATGCTGCTCGTGAACCAGAAATCATCGATGTTGCAACGTTGTTAAATAATATGGGTGCCAACATCCGTGGTGCTGGAACCGATATTATCCGTATCGAAGGTGTTGAGACGCTGCATGGCTGCCGCCATTCGATTATTCCAGATCGTATCGAAGCGGGGACTTATTTAGCTCTTGCTGCGGCAATGGGTGAAGGCGTAAAAGTCCGGAATGTCATCTATGAACATCTAGAAAGTTTTATTGCTAAATTACAAGAAATGGGCGTTAAGATGACGATCGAAGAAGATATGATCGAAGTTCATCCATCTCATGATTTGAAAATGACAACGGTTAAAACCTATCCTTATCCAGGTTTTGCAACAGATTTACAACAACCGATCACACCTTTGATGATGAAAGCTAAAGGGACTGGTGAAGTGATTGATAGTATCTATGCACAACGAACAAAACATATTCCTGAACTTGTGCGGATGGGTGCAGATGCGTCGATCGAAGGTAATATGATCGTCATCAATGGACCAACGCAGCTCCATGGTGCCGAAGTAGTAGCTTCAGATCTTAGAGCAGGTGCTTGTTTAGTGATTGCTGGCTTGATGGCTACAGGGACTACAACAATTTATAATGTAGAATACATTTTACGTGGTTATGACCACATTATTGAAAAATTAACGGCACTTGGTGCAGATATTCAAATGATCGAAACAGAAGAAGAAATCGAGGTGGCTAAATGAGTGACTATTTAACGATGGCGGAGCTTGAAAATAGTACATTGAAAGATATCTATTCTTATGCTAAAGAATTCAAGATCCCTTATTATAGTCAAATGAATAAAAAAGAACTCTCTCTAGCTGTTATTCGCGCACAAGCGGAGAAACAAGGATTTTTCTTCATGGAAGGAATCCTTGATATTGTTTCTCAGGATGGCTATGGTTTTTTACGACCAATCAATTACGGACCGAGTGCAGAAGATATCTATATCTCATCTTCTCAAATTCGTCGTTTTGGCTTACGTAATGGTGATAAAGTTGCTGGAAAAGCACGTCCACCTAAAGAGTCAGAACGTTATTATGGGTTGATGCATGTTGAAAGCGTCAATGGGAAAGACCCAGAAGAAGCCAAAGAACGCCCACATTTTCCAGCCTTAACACCGCTTTACCCCGAAAAACAAATCAAATTAGAAACAACTCCTGGTAGATTATCAACACGTATGATCGATATTTTTTCTCCTGTTGGGTTTGGCCAACGTGGTTTGATCGTAGCACCACCTAAAGCAGGGAAGACAAGTGTCTTGAAAGAAATTGCCAATGGTATTTCAGAAAATTATCCTGATGTAGAATTGATCCTTCTTTTGATCGATGAACGACCAGAAGAAGTGACAGATTTAGAACGTAGCGTAAATGGTGACGTGGTTTCTTCAACTTTTGATCAGCAACCACAAAATCATACACGCGTTTCCGAATTGGTTTTAGAGCGAGCGATGCGTTTGGTTGAAGACAAACGTGATGTGGTGATTTTGATGGATAGTATTACGCGTTTAGCACGTGCGTATAACTTAGTGATCCCAGCGAGTGGACGTACACTTAGCGGCGGAATCGATCCAGCAGCGTTTTACAAACCAAAACGTTTCTTCGGTGCTGCTAGAAATATCGAAGAGGGCGGCAGTTTAACGATTCTTGCTACAGCTTTAGTGGATACAGGAAGTCGTATGGATGATGTCATTTTCGAAGAATTTAAAGGAACGGGTAATATGGAGTTGCACTTGTCTCGTGACTTAGCAGATCGCCGTATTTTCCCTGCAATCGACATCAAAAAATCGGGTACACGTAAAGAAGATTTATTAATGTCAGCTGAACAGTTAGAAGAAACATGGAAATTACGTAACCATATGACGGGTGATTCTTTAGAATATACCGAGCAATTCGTCAAATTCTTACGCAAAACAAAAAACAACCAGAAATTCTTTGAAGAGTTTCATGATGTTTCCTTTGGGAGACAAGCCAAAAAAAATACTAAAAGATAATTGCAACAATAAACGAATCATGCTATTATAGTACTGTTGTATATCGACAAATAAACTCTGATACAGCAAATGGATCAGGGCAAAGGAGCGAAAAGACTATGAAACAAGATATCCATCCAGAATATCACCCAGTAATTTTTATGGATTCAACTACAGGCTTTAAGTTTTTATCAGGTTCTACTAAGCACTCTGATGAAACAGCTGAGTGGGAAGACGGAAACACTTATCCAGTAATCCGTGTCGAAGTTACATCTGACTCTCATCCATTCTATACTGGACGTCAAAAATTTACACAAGCAGACGGACGTGTGGACCGTTTCAACAAAAAGTATGGTATCAAAGATGCCAACGCCAACCCAGAAGGTTAATTCAAACAGCAATGTTGATAAGACTCAACTCATTTATGAGTGGGGTCTTATTTTTTTTGCTAGGTGAAAAAAATAGAAAGAAACAAATGCTGGTTTTTTTTCTTAAGCTAAGGGGTTTTTATTATGAATTCTTCTTCTAGTTTTGTACACTTTAATAAAGTATGGACTAATTATTGAGGAGGAGTCTTTATGACATGGTACAAAATGACAACTGAGCAAGTACTAACAGCTTTAGAATCTGGGCGTAATGGACTCGACAAGGCACTAAGAAAGGTGAAGCAAGAAGATGGGAGTAATACTCTTTCTAAAGAAAAAGAGGCAAGTAAACTGCAAAAGTTCCTCCATCATTTTCATGATTTACTGATCTATGTATTGCTAGTATCAGCTGTATTAAAAGGACTCAGCGGTGATTTTATTGATATGACGATTATTTTATTAGTAGTTATCATCAATGCAGTTATCGGCTATGTACAAGAAGCAAAAGCGACTGACTCTTTGGATAGTCTAACCTCTATGATGAGTTCGGAAGCGGTTATTTTAGTAGATGGAGAAAAAGAAACAGTGAAGGCTGAATCTTTAGTGGCTGGAGATATTGTTTATTTAAGTCCTGGTGATATCGTCCCAGCGGACCTACGTGTGATCGAAGCCTATAATCTAGTGATCGATGAAGCCATTTTGACAGGTGAATCAACTCCAGTTGAGAAAAATAATCACATGCTTGAAGAAGATGCTGATTTGGGTGATCACGTAAATATGGCCTATTCCGGCACATTAATCAATAGTGGAACAGGTAAAGGAATCGTTGTTCAAATCGGTGACCAAACTGAGATTGGTAAGATCAATCAACATTTGAAAAGCGTAGGCAGCAATGAAACGCCATTGATCAAAAAAATGAAACAATTAAATAAACAAATTTTTCTGTTTTTAATGGGCTTAATCCTTTTTCTTGTCTTGTTTAGTTTATTTTTCCGTGACTTATCGGCAAGTGAATTGCTATCTTCCATGATTGCTTTAGCTGTTTCCGCGGTGCCAGAAGGGTTGCCAGCTGTTTTATCAATTATTTTATCTGTTGGTGTCACACGAATGGCACGCCAGCATGCGATTATCAAGAAAATGCCAGCAGTAGAAACATTAGGTAGCATGGGGGTTATCTGTTCTGATAAAACAGGAACGCTAACTAAAAATGAAATGGCAGTTGTGGCACTCGTTACTGCGGAAGAAACAATTGATACAACTTTAGAAGAAGTAGAAGTAGCTTCTATTCGGCAGGTTGAACAAGATGAGTCTGTAAGAAAAATGGCAGAAATCGCTTCTTATTGTAACGATACGAAAATCACCTATAAAAACGGTGTAAGAGAAGTGATTGGTAATCCGACAGAAGGTGCTTTGCTAGACTGGGCTAATCATACTGCTCTTGTTGAAGAAGAACACGATATTAGCAAAATCCCATTCGATTCATCATACAAGTACATGGCGACACTAGTCGAGATTCAAGATAAACGTTATATTTATTTGAAAGGTGCACCAGATGTTCTATTGAATATGGTTGATTTTCAGTTAGTTGATAAAAGAACCGAAACGTTTGAAGAAGAATATTGGCAGCAAAAAATTAGTCAACAAGCTACCAAAGGACAGCGAATATTAGCTGCAGCTTTTAAAGAAGTAACAAAAGCTCAAACGACACTTGCTCACGAAGATCTACAAAGTGGGATGATCCTTGCTGGTTTGTTTGGAATCATCGATCCACCGAAAAAAGAAGCAATTGAAGCAGTTCGTATCAGTCGTAAAGCAGGTATTTCAGTAAAAATGATTACAGGCGATCACAAAGATACTGCAGTTGCCATAGCCAAAGAAATTGGTCTTGAAAACTACCAAAATGCTTTAGTAGGTAAAGACATAGAGCAACTTAGTGATGATGAACTTGCAAATGTTGTCTTAACGAATGATGTATATGCGAGAACAACACCTGAACATAAGTTGCGTTTGGTTCATGCAATTCAACAAAATGGTCAAATCGTTGGTATGACTGGAGATGGCGTCAATGACGCTCCAGCTCTTAAACAAGCAGATATTGGTATCGCTATGGGAATCAAAGGAACAGAGGTAACGAAAGATGCGGCTGATATGGTTTTAGCAGATGATAACTTCGCAACGATCACTGTTGCGATTAAAGAAGGTCGACGCGTTTACGAGAATTTGAAAAAAACAATTTATTTTTCTTTACCGACGGCTTTTGCGCAAGGTTTGTTAGTCGTTGTATCCTTATTATTAGATAAACCATTGCCATTGAGCTCTGTTCAAATTTTATGGCTAAACATGGTGACCACGATCACATTATCGTTTGCTTTAGGCTTCGAACCGTTAGCAAAGAATGGGATGGATCAACCACCACGTAACCCAAAAGAAAATATTTTAGATCGATATGCTGTTTTCCGTATCGTTTATGTATCATTGATGTTAGCAGCTTTAGGATTTTTAGTTAATGGTTTTTTAGCAGGTCGCCATGCATCTGAAGCAGTTATGCAGACGACATTGATTACTACAATCGTGTTTGGCCAAGTTTTCTATATGATTAATTGTCGGGAAATTTATCGATTTTCAATCAATAAAAGTATATTGGCAAATAAAGTGTTGTGGTTGTCCTTACTGATTCTAGTCATTTTGCAAGCTTTATTGATCTATACACCGATCATGCATCTGGCGCTCGGGACAGCAACGATCGGTTGGCCGTATATAAAATTAGCCTTACTTTCTGGAGTTATTGTATTTATAGTTGTTGAGCTTGAAAAATTGATTACACGAAAATTAAAAAAATCATAGCAATTAACGAAGCTGGCCCAAACGTGTTCAGCGTCCAAAAAACTGTACCTATTATTTAGTTGGATTCTATGAGGCTAGGCTATAACCCAACAAGTTATAGCCTAGCCTCATATTTGGGTTCAGGGGAGGGAAGTTATTAATTGCTATAAGTGCAACGTGACAAAAAAATTGTAAATATAAACAAAAGTCATTTAAAATGAAGTTTAAAGAAAATAATGCTGTGAAAGATGATAAAATAGTTTTAGTTACGCAATTGAAAAATTGATTTCAAACGAAAGAGAGATGAAAATATTGGAAATCAGTAATCAAAAATTTGGCGAAAACGCTATTTTGTATTCGCTTACGAATGACAATGGCTTGACGATGAAAATCTCGAACTTAGGTGCTAGAATCGTTGAGTTGATCGTACCAGTTAAGGGAGAGCAACGCAATATTATTTTAGGCTTTGATTCTGCGGAAGAATATGTGGCGAAAGATATGTATTTTGGCGCAACGATCGGGCGGGTTGCGGGAAGAATCAAGCATGGCTCGTTTTCAATAGATGAGCATAACTATCAGTTACCAATTTCTCCGGAAAATGGTCATACTTTGCATGGTGGTTCAAAAAGCTTTGAGGCAAGGATCTGGGAAGCGGAGATAGCAGAAACCAGTGAACAAGTTTCTGTGGTATTTTCTTATCTGAGTCCTGAAGGAGAGAATGGTTTTCCAGGAGAATTACAAGCAAGAGTGACGTATACACTAACGAATAATAATGAATGGATACTAGATTACTATGCTAAAACAGATCAACCAACGCTTTATAACCCAACGAATCATGTTTATTTCAATTTAACTGGGGATATGACGCAACCTGTTGATCAGCATTCGCTATTTGTTGATGCCGACCGATTCGCTGTAGTTGCTGATGATACAACCGTTACGGGTGAATTACGCTCAGTTACAGGAACACCTTTTGATTTTAGACAACCGCAGAGCATGAAGCAGGTATTTCAGACGGCGTATGAGCAGAATCGTTTAGTAGATGGATTGGATCATCCGTTTATTTTGAATCAGACTGGTTTTGATCAGGCACAAGCAATGATTATAGCGCCACAAAAGGACCTGACGGTTGAAATGTACACAGATCGACCGGCAGTTGTGATTTTTACAGCACAATTTGGTGATAATGGACCAGAGGTTCGAGGTCAAAAATTAGTCAGTCATGGTGGGATTACGTTGGAAACCCAAGTTAGCCCAGGAGCTGTTGAATTTGAAGGATTAGGTGATATTATATTACGTCCAGAAACCCCCTATCAAAGTCGAACCATATTTAAAATTAAGTAAAAGCATCAAGTTCATACTAAATTGAAGGATAAACTATATTCAGGAGTGGCCAAAATGACAGAGAAGTTTTTAGGAAGTATTGAAGCAGGTGGCACAAAATTTATATGCGGTATAGCGGCATAGGGAATGACCAACTTAATATTATTGAAAGAGTCAGCTTTCCGACGACAACACCTGAGGAAACGATGGATTTGGTGATTGTTTTTTTTAAGAAATACCCCTTAAAAGCAATTGGGATCGGATTTTTTGGACCAATCGATATTCATAAAGATTCAGCAACTTATGGTCAGATCTCGTCTACTCCGAAACTAGCTTGGCAGGATTATACTATTGGGACTGGTGTAGGTGCTGGTGCCATTCAAACTGGTTCTTTTATCGAAGGGTTTAGTCATCCTGAAATGGGACATATGATCGTAAAACGCCATCCGGATGATTCATTTGAAGGAAGCTGTCTATTTCATCGTGATTGTTTAGAAGGGATGGCAGCAGGTCCTGCAATCGAAAAACGGGCCGAGAAAAAAGGACAAGAAGTAGCTGAAGATGATCCGATTTGGACTATTGAGGCTTTTTATGTTGCTCAGGCAGCTTATAACACAACCTTGACGCTTGCGCCAGATGTGATAATTTTTGGTGGCGGTGTGATGAAACAGCGCCATATGTTTCCAAAGATCCACCATGAATTTGAGAAATTGGTCAATGGATATGTAAAAACACCACCGTTGGAACAATATATCGTAACACCAGCATTAGAAGAGGATCCGGGAACGATTGGATGTTTAGCATTAGCTAAAAATGAACTACAGAAATTATACTAAAATAGTAGCAAAACATAAGTAAGCAGCTATGGCGAACAATCACATAGCTGCTTACTTTTTTATTTTTTAGCTGTAGTGACAGATTAAAGCATTAACCGCTTATCGTGCATTAACTGAATCTGTATACCAAAAGGATCTTCAACAATACCGTAGGCCCCACTAAAGACATTTTGGCTTAAGGGAGTGATGATTTTTACACGGTCATCTGAGACTAGGCTAGAATAAAATGTTTGTATTTCAGCTAAATCAGCGCTTTGAAGACATAAAGAAAAATTATTGCCAAGCTTAAATGTTTCTGTAGGATTCATTGAATCCTCTGCGATCATAATCTTGGTTTTACCAACTTGTAAAACAGAATGAGAGAGAAAGTGTTTCGTTTCTTCTGTTACATGAAAGCTAGGGTCTTTTTTAGCCATCTGTTCATAGGTTACAACGAATAATTCCTTAGCATCTAAATGCTTTTTATAAAAAGCTAAAGCTTCTCCAGCACGTCCATTCATTGATAAAAATACAGCAATTTCTAAAGTCATCTAAATTCCTCATTTCTTTTATTTTCTTGACACGTTTAGTATACTGTTTAAAGGTATCATAACATGACACTTATAGGAGGAGTTATGAAAAAAGCAGAACGAATCAACGATATGCTTCTTTTTCTAGCGGATAAAAATAGTTTCAATTTAAAAGAATTAATGAATAGATATACTATTTCAAAAAGTACTGCATTACGAGATGTACAATCTCTTGAAGAAATCGGATTGCCCATTTATTCAGAGCTTGGTAGATACGGAAAATATCAACTATTGGATACTCGGATCATTGCGCCGGGTCTATTCACGGAGGGTGAAATTTACGCCTTATATTTTGCCTTATTAACGTTAAAAAGTTATCGATCCACTCCTTTTAATATGGAAGTTACTACGCTTGAATTAAAATATAACCAGGTTCTTCCAACTAAACTGCAACAAGAACTTTTATTAATGAATAAAATCATCTCTCTTGAACAAATCAATCATAGTAACACTAGTTTGTTTTTAAAAGACATCGTTAAAGGTGTCCTTTGCGAAACGGTTTTTACGATACGCTACATGAAAAATCAAGAACAACAGTCGATGACAGTTCAATTTATCCAGCTTTCTTCTAAATTTGGCCAATGGTACGCTAAAATCTGGAACTTGGAAACCCGACAAATTCGAGTGATTCGCTGTGATAAAATTCAAGAGCTAGCTGAAACGGATATTTTTGAACCAAGGTTGCTAGAAGAACTATTAAAAGAAACCACAACTTTTTATCAAAAAGATTCATTCATTTCATTTTCAATTGAAGTTGATGAAAAAGGTAAGGATATATTTTCAAAGGAACATTATCCCTCCATGACAATCGAATCCTACCATGAAAATTATCTTATTAAGGGTCAGTACCATGCAGATGAGGAAGACTTTATCACGGACTATTTGCTTCAGTTTGGTCAATCAGTTCTACAGATTGAACCGCTCCACTTACAAAAGAAGATTTCAAAAAGAGCTATTGCTATCGCTGATTATTGGCAACAACTGTAAAGTTGTCTGAAGAGGACAAATAGAAGCAAACATGTTAAGATAATCTCTATACTTACTAAAAGTAAGCTATAGAGATAATAAAAGGATAATTCTAAAGATAAATTGGAAGGATGAGGTTGAATATGCAATACATATTTGAAGAAGGTCAAGCGCAAGGGAAAAAGTTATTATTGCTTCATGGAACTGGCGGCGATGAAACGTCATTACTAGAGATTGCTCATTACTTAGATGAAGGAGCAACTGTACTGTCTTTTCGCGGAACAATCCAAGAAGCTGGAATGAATCGTTTTTTTAAACGGAATGGGTTAAATCAATTTGACTTAGTTAGTTTGGAAGCAGAAAGTGATCGACTGATCCAAGTGATTCTATCTGTTAGTGAAGAAAAAAAGATACCATTGGAAGAGTGGACCATTGTTGGCTATTCAAATGGCGCCAATATTGCAGCTCACATACTTTTGGAGCGTCATTTTGCGATTAAGCAAGCCATTTTGTTTCACCCGATGTCTTTAGGTGTAGACACACAACAATTCTCACTCTCTGATAAAAAATTATGGCTATCAATCAGTGAAAACGATCCAATCATTTCTGCAGAAGCGTTTGATCAGTTAATTCAACAATTGGAAAAACGTCAGGCAAACCTTACGATTACGTCAACAAGTGCAGGACATCAACTAACGATGGATGAAATCAATCAGGCTAAAAAATGGTTGAGTGAACACTAAATAGTGAGTTACTAAGAGCAAAGCGAATCTTTTGTAGCAAGTTAAAAATGATGTTATGCTAGTGATGTAGTATAAATTAACTAGGAGGGATTTTCACATGGCAGATTTAAATGGACGCGTAAATGATGCAAAAGACAAAGTTGAAGGAACAGCAAAAGAAGTTCAAGGTAAAGTAACAGATGATAAAGGCAAAGAGCTTGAAGGCAAAGCGCAATCAGCTTTTGGCGATGTAAAAGACAAAGCTCGTGATGCCGGTGACGATATCAAAGATGGCGCTGAAAAACTAGGCGACAAAATCAAAGAAGGCTTTGAAGATATCAAAGAAAAATTCCATAAACATGATGATAAATAAAAAATAAACATGAGGCGGGAGCAGAAGGAAAACCTTCTGCTCCCGCCGTGTATTCGTATTTAGTGTGTGAACCAAAAGTGATTTTCACTTTTGGTTCACACACTTTTTTAGTTTTTCAATAGTTGTTTCAAAACGGGCATATCATAAACCTCATATTTTTCTTTAAACGCATTGATTGCATTCTCACTAAATTTTTCAGGATCTAACACCAATTCTTCGACAGGTAAAGGACGAGTATTTCTAATTTTTACATCGATCACAACTGGGCGCAGGCTTTTTTTAGCAGCCTCAAAAGCTGGTTCCAATTGGCTGTATTCAGTAATCGTAAAGCCCTGCGCCCCAAGTGCTTCAGCAACTTTTCCAAAATCAGCTCCTTCTAAATAGACTCCGAATTTCTTTTGTTCACTGTCTTCTTGCTCTGCTTCAATAAAGCCAAAGGAGTCATTCGAAAAGACCACGTTGATGATTGGTAATTTGTATTTTACTTGGGTGATGATATCCTGCATGACCATAGCAAAAGCACCATCGCCACTTAAGGTAAAGACTTGACGATCAGGATAGCTAAGCTGAGCGGCAATTCCTCCAGGTAAACCGTTGCCCATGGTAGCGAACCAACCTGAAGTTGTGAATTTTTGTTTTCCGTTCATCTCTAAAAGGCGAATTGCGTGGATCGTAGTATTGCCGACATCTGTTACAAAAATTGCTTCCTTGTCAGCAATTCGCCGGATTTCTTTAAACACAGGTTCCACTCGAAGCGGCTGATCTGCTTTGTCATCAAAACTTCTTAACCAAGTGACCCAATTCTCTTTATTTTTTTGATTGGCTTTTAACCAACGATCAGCTGGACGGGATTCACCTAGTTCAACCATTCGTTTTAAGGCTTCTTTAGCATCACCTAAAATGGCAACATCTGTTTTATGCCGACGACCGAATTTAGTCGAATCGATATCGATTTGGATGAATTTAGCATTAGGATTGAAGAAATAAGCAGCAAAAGGGAAGTCACTACCTGCAAATACGATCAAATCTGTTTCAGCCAAGGCTTCATTAGCGGGTTTAGTTGCAACACGAGCAGCAAAGCCAAGAAAATTTTCATATGCATCAGGAACGATTCCTTTACCTAAAACAGCGGAAATAACCGGCATTGAAAAATGTTCAGAAAAGGCTTGGATTTCAGGCCAACCGTTTCGCGTTCCTTGCCCGATATAAAGAATTGGCTTTTCAGCAACTTCAATCAATGAGACGGCTTTTTTTAGATCAGTGTAATGTGGCATGACCAAACCAGTTCGATGATTTTTAGCGGTTGAAATGTCTTGAACAGGAATCTCTTTTGTCCCAAAATCAACAGGTAGCGTGACCACTGCGACGCCATTGTTTTTATAAGCCGCTTTGATGGCTTCATCAACAACATGAGGCAGACTTTCTGGGGTCATAACAGTTCGGTTATAAACGCTAACATCAGCAAACATTGGGTTTTCGTTTAATTCTTGGAAGGAATTATAATTCATAGAACTTGTAGACACTTGGCCTAAAAGTGCTAAAACAGGAACGTGGTCCATTTGAGCATCGTATAATCCATTGATCAAATGAGTTGCGCCAGGACCAGCTGAACCAAAAGCCACACCGATTTTTCCTGTCAGTTTAGCATCAGCCGCGGCTGCTAGTGCACCGACCTCTTCATGGCGAACTTGAATATAGTTGATCTTTTCCTTCTCATGGTATAAAGCATCCATGGTGGAATTGAAGGAGCCACCTGGAATGCCATATATATGGTCGATATCCCAACTTTCTAAGACGTTGATCATTGCAACAGCAGCATTGATTGTTTCTGTCATTTTGCTCACTCCTTTTCTTAATTTTACTTCTATCTAAAGTATACTCTTTCTAGATTTTTGCACTAAATGAAAGCATTTTTCACTTTAGGCGTGGTCATAAAATCATTGGTGTGATAAAGTTAAGGAAAGAAAAGTGTTTGAGGAAGATGGGGTGTTGATCATAACGAATTGGCTGTTATCTTTAGAAGCTTGGCAGCAGGCATTAGTGGGGACAGGATTTACTTATTTTATGACAGCTTTGGGCGCTGGGTTAGTTTTTTTCTTTAAAGAGATCAAAAAAGATATTCTGAATATGATGTTAGGCTTCGCGGCCGGTGTGATGATTGCGGCTAGTTTTTGGTCACTGTTAGATCCTGCAATCAAACAAGCAGAAGAAAATGGTAGTATTGCGTGGCTAGTTGTCAGCTTCGGGTTTGGCTTAGGTGGTTTATTTTTATACATTGCAGATAAAACATTGCCCCATATGCATTTTGGTCCGAACCATGAGAAAGAAGGTCTGCCTAGTCATTTAAAACGGACGATTTTATTAGTATTCTCTATTACATTGCATAATATCCCAGAAGGGTTAGCCGTTGGGGTGGCTTTTGGTGCTGCAAATTCAGCTGATGACCCTAAAAAAGCGGTACTTGCGGCCATTTCTGTGGCGTTGGGGATCGGTATTCAAAATTTTCCAGAAGGTGCCGCTGTTTCGATTCCATTAAGACAAGAAAATTTAAGTCGGAAAAAAGCCTTTCTTTATGGACAGGCATCAGGTATTGTTGAGCCGATTGCAGGAATTATCGGGGCGGTTTTAGTGACCAAAGTGACATTGCTGTTGCCGTATGCTTTGGCATTTGCCGCCGGTGCGATGATTTACGTAGTGGTGGAGGAATTGATCCCAGAAGCGCAACAAACCGTTACAAGTAAACGGCATTTCGCTGTTTTTGGTGTGATGCTGGGCTTTATTATTATGATGATTTTAGATGTGGCTTTAGGCTAAAAAACATCCAACCTTAATGAATGAGGTTGGATGTTTTTTTATTTGGTTTATAAGATTCGTTCAAACGGATCTAAGCTAATCCCTTTTTCTAAAACAATTTTCGCATATTCTTGTGCAGAAAATAAAGAATGGTCTTTATAATTTCCGCATTCTTTAGCAGAAACTGCAGGAACAAAATCAGTTTCTGCAATAAAATTCAAGACTGTTACTAAAGCATCGCGGATTTCTTTTGGCGAATGCTCATTCCACATAATCATATAAAAACCAGTACGACAACCCATTGGTGAGATATCGATGATGCCCTCTAAGTGATCGCGTAAGTTCACTGCTAACAAATGTTCTAATGTATGAACCGCAGCTGTTGGTAATTCATCTTCATTTGGTTGTAAGAAACGTAGATCGTATTTTTCGATCAACGCTTCACCATTTTTTTCAGTACCCGCTAAACGAACATAAGGCGCTTTAACGGTGTTGTGATCTAATTCAAAACTTTCAACACGTGCCATAAGTATTCACTCCTTCAAATTAAGTAAATGTCGCTTTTAACTATAACAAAATACCTTGGAATGTCAATAGATTCAGGTAGCATGATCGATGTTTTAAGCATTTTGCTTGGCAAAGATCTTTCCTAATTTTTTTAATAACTCAGGTGCATCCTCTTGATCCATCACTACTTCGATCCATTGCATTCTTTCTGTATCGTTTCGAGCGGTCTTCATAACTTCATCAAGTTCAAGTTCAGTGAAAACTTTGTACGTTGCAACAGTTTGTTCGGTTCCGCCAAAGACGAAAGGTAGTTTTTGATAATCCCACATTGGAATATCATTGTATTGTTCTGTGGCACCATGGATTTCCCGTTCAACAGTATAGCCGTTGTTGTTGATTACAAAGACAATCGGTGCAAGTTTCTCTCTGATAGCAGTTCCTAGTTCTTGAACGGTTAATTGCAATGAACCGTCGCCGATAAATAATAGATGGCGACTGGCTTTATTTGCAAGTTGACTCCCTAAAGCAGAGGGGAAGGTATAGCCAATCGAGCCCCATAAAGGTTGACCAATAAAATTTACGGCTTTTTTTAGTGGCACATTTGTTAAACCAAAGAAAGAAGTTCCCTGTTCGCCAATGATCGTATCACCAGAAATCAAAAACTCTTCCACCATTTTCCAGAGCTGTTTTTGTGTTAAGTTTTCGTCGGTTATGGCTAGGTTTTCGGTTCGTTTTACTGGAATTATTTCTCCTGTAAATCTGGAGAAAGAGAGTGTGGCTAAAGCAGAAACAAAACGGTCTAGCTGAACTTTTTCTTGTTGCTCTCCGTAAAATAAGACTTCGGTACTACCAATTGAGATAACTTGTTGATCGGTAAAGCCAAAACTAAAGCCTGAAGTTGCGGAATCAGTCAATTTTACGCCTAAAAGTAACACTAAATCAGCCGTATCAACACGGCTCTTAAGGGGTTCATCTGTTGTTGAACCAGTGTATGTGCCTAAATAATGGGCATCATCCTCATTAAAAGCACTTTTTCCCAGTGGTAGCGTCGTAATCGGTAGGTTAAATTTTTGAATAAAGGCATCTAATTGCTGTTCTATATGGTAGCTTAAAATCTCATGCCCTGCGATGACAACCGGACATTGAGCTTGTTGTAAGGCCTGTTCCACTTTGGTT
>Ga0308156_1000950_pt1 | contig 41591 bp, 36 predicted proteins | sample PhyAR2_FD_201041 | JGI IMG/M metagenome (GOLD analysis project Ga0308156, IMG submission 201041) | Phyllosphere microbial communities from UC Gill Tract Community Farm, Albany, California, United States - DLSL A.R2 | ecosystem: Host-associated > Plants > Phyllosphere > Unclassified | place: USA... | reverse complement strand
CGGCGGGTACCAGCGATTCAAGTGTCACCATCTCCAGCTCATGCTGGTAGGCGCTTGGTTCTTTAAGCATCGCCCATTATGAACAAACCCACCGTTTTATGGGTGGGTTTGTCAGCAGTCTGAGGCCATCCATCGGATGGGCCTGCGTTTTTTTGTTTCTGTGTTCTGAGGTTTTACTTTTTGCGCCGTGCAGGCGCTGCCTTGGCAGGCTTGGCCCGGGCCTTGTTGGCCGGCACCACGGCCCGCACACGGCCATGGTGCTGCACTGCCGCCTTGGCTGCTGGCTGACTGCGCGCGCCATCGCCGGCCAGCGCACCGCTGCCGCGCCGCCCAGCCAGCACAAACGATGGGCAGTCGTCGTCATCGTCATCCAGGGTCCAGAGCTCCACCGGCTTGATGCCCAGGCCCAGCATGCCCAGTTCCTGGGCGGCGCCCTGGCTCAGGTCGATGATGCGGTCGCCAGCATAGGGGCCCCGGTCATTGATGCGCACCACCACCGCCTTGCCGGTGACCATGCTGCGCACACAGACCTGGGTGCCAAAAGGCAGGGTCTTGTGTGCTGCCGTCAGGCCCTCTTTGTCAAAGCGCTCGCCATTGGCCGTTTTACGGCCATGGAACTGGCCGCCATACCAGGAGGCCATGCCTTGCTGGTCGGCAGAGCGGTAAGGGTCTTGCTTGAGGGCGGGTGGAATATCGGGCACATCCCAGGGGCGGGACAGCCCATCGATGCTGCTGAGCGGCGCCGACGGCGGCAGCACCAGGCCCAGGCCTCGGCGTTCACCGGACAGCGCGGCCAGCTCTTCTGGGGCCGTCGACGTAATCGCAGTCTCTGCCGCTGAGCGTTCTGGTGGCGCTGGAGGTGCTTTGGGCTCCGCCAATGGCTGGTTCTCACCGCTGGTTGGCGCCGGCTCCATCCCCTCCGTATCGCTGGGCACATGCACGCAGCCGCCCGCGAGCGCGGCCAGGCTGACAGCGGCCAGCCAGCCTCGGCATCGCGATCGTGTGGATGAAGGCAACAGCAACTCCTGGTCTTTCCGCGCTTGGGCACATTCGAGGCCACCACGCTGCAAGACCACAGCGCTGTTGGCTACAGCCCCAGCCGGTCGCAGATCGCCAGTGTGGCTGCGCTTTGGTTCATGGTGTAGAAGTGCAGACCGACGGCACCACGGCGGCGCAGGTCCTCGCACATCTGGGTCACCACATCCAGGCCAAAGGCACGGATGCTGGCAACATCATCTCCATAGCCTTGCAGTCGCAGACGAATCCAGCGCGGGATCTCGGCACCGCAGGCATCCGAAAAGCGCATCAACTGCGTCGATCCGGTGATCGGCATAATACCCGGGATGACCGGCAGGTCCACACCGCGTTTTTGTAAATCTTCTTGAAATCTGCAAAAGGCATCGGCGTTGAAGAAGTACTGCGTGATGGCCGAATCTGCCCCGGCTTTCACCTTGGCCAGAAAGGCCTGCAGGTCCGCTTCCGGGCTGCGCGCTTGCGGATGCATCTCCGGATAGGCAGCCACTTCGATGTGGAAATGCGGGCCGAATTCGTCGCGGATAAACGTCACCAGATCGCTGGCGTAGTGGAACTCACCGCCCAGGCCATAGCCGCTGGGCAAGTCACCGCGCAAAGCCACCAGGCGCTTGACGCCCATGTCCTTGAGCTGCTGCAGCTGTGCACGCACGGTCTGCTTGGTGGCACCCACACAAGAGAAGTGCGATGCCGCATCCACGCCCTCGTCGAGGATGGCCTTGACCACGCCAAAGGTGCCCTCTTGCGTGGAACCGCCCGCCCCATAGGTCACCGAGCAGAACTGGGGCTTGCGCGCATACAGCGCCTGGCGCACCACGCGCAGCTTCTCAGCGCCTTCGGGCGTCTTGGGCGGGAAAAATTCAAAACTGATCGGAAAAGACATCAGCGTCTCCAGAGTCATCAATGAAAGAGGCACTCATACAGCCCAGCAAACCGAAGGTTTGCGGTTGAGACTTGGCGTCCCCGACTAGGCGCCTCGCCGCAGGCAGTACCGTAGTACGACAAGGCGAGGCAACGACGTATCAAGGGCTGTATGAGTGACTCTCAACGTTCGTTGCGCTTTTTCTGCTTCGATCGCGCAGGCCCCGGCTGGCCAAAACTGGCCGCTTCCGGGTCCACATACAGCTCCTGCAGATCGCGCTTGGCACGCATATCGGCACGCGATGGGCGCTTGGCAGCGGCCTTTTTCGCAGGCGCTGCCGGGGCGTCCGCACTGGCATCGGCTGCTGCAGGCACTGGCGCCTTGACGACCGCGTCTTGCTGGGCATGCACAAAGAACTCATGGTTGCCGTCGCCGCCATCAATGGCCGAATCCATCCATTGCTTGACCTCCAGGCCCAGCTCGGCGAGGCAGGCGCGGATGCGCTGTTCCACCTCGGCATACAAGGCCTTGTCACGCACAATGCCGCCCTTGCCAATCTGGCCGGGCTGCAGCTCGAACTGGGGCTTGACCAGCATCAGCAGCTGGCCGCCGGGCTTGAGCACGCTGACCACCGCTGGCAGCACCAGGGTCAGCGAGATGAAGGACAGATCGCCGGTGACAAAGTCAAACTCGGGGCGGATATCGATGTTCTCGGTACCGGGTCGGCGGCGGCGCTCGACGGGGGCCGTGCCTTCGGCCTTGGCGCGCTGCTTGGCACTGCGCTCAGCCTTGAAGTCCTCGATCTCCTGCTCTTTGGCGTCCTGGCTGTCGTCGTATTCGTCATCGACCTGGCCGCCATTGCGCATCCAGGCATAAGGGGCCACCGGCTGGGTGTCGTTGTCCTCTTCTTCCAGCACGATCTCGGTCAAGGCCAGATCGCAGGCCGCTTCCAGCGATTCAGGCGTCAGCGCGCGGGCATTGAAGCCCTCGACACAGACCACACGCTCATCGGCGCGCAGGCGCTCGTGCAACTGGCCCGTGCCCACATCGACACCGATCACCTGCCGGGCACCCGCCTGCAGCAGGCAGTCGGTAAAGCCACCGGTGCTCTGGCCCACGTCCAGGCAGCGCAGGTCCTTGACCACCAGGCCGGTCGCCGCCAAGGCGCCTTCCAGCTTGAGGCCGCCGCGCGAGATGTACTTGGCTTCCGAGTCATCGAGCAGCTCCACATCGGCGCCTGCTGGAATCTCGTCACCGTTCTTGGCCACCTTGATCCAGGGGGCCAGCGAGGTGGTGCGCCACTGCACACCCGCAGCAATCAGGCGCTGCGCCTGCGAGCGGGTCGACGCCAGGCCCGTTTCCACCAAAAACACATCTGCGCGCATGCGCGTTCCTTCAATCAAAACGACCGGCTGGCCCGCCAGGCGGAGCAGCCAGTCTTCACAACAAATGCCCAACAGGGCTGCAGCGCCAGGCGGCACCGAAGAGTGTCACCTAGCGCTGACCCAGAGGCGCTAAGACGGCCCATGAGACGAGGCGCAAAGCCGCAGGCAGTACAAGCGTACGACAAGGCGAAGCAACGACGTATCAGGGGCCGTATTAGCGGCTCCTGGCTTAGTAGCGGTAGGTTTCGGGCTTGTAAGGGCCTTCCTTCTTTACGCCGATGTAGTCCGCTTGCGCCTGGGTCAGTTCGGTCAGCTGGGCGCCGACCTTCTTCAGGTGCAGGCGTGCGACCTTCTCGTCCAGCACCTTGGGCAGCACATAGACCTTGCCCACTTCGTAGGCGTCGGGGCGGGTGAACAGCTCGATCTGCGCCAGGGTCTGGTTGGCAAAGGAGTTGGACATCACAAAGCTGGGGTGGCCGGTGGCGCAACCCAGGTTCACCAGGCGGCCCTTGGCCAGCAGGATGATCTTCTTGCCATCGGGGAAGGTGATGTGGTCGACTTGCGGCTTGATCTCTTCCCACTCGTACTTCTCGATCGATGCGACATCGATTTCGTTGTCGAAGTGACCGATGTTGCAGACGATGGCCTCGTCCTTCATCGCGACCATGTGCTCGTGGCGGATGATGTCCTTGTTGCCGGTGGTGGTCACGAAGATGTCACACTTGTCAGCAGCGTACTCCATGGTCACGACCTTGTAGCCTTCCATCGCGGCTTGCAGGGCGTTGATCGGGTCGATCTCGGTCACCCAGACCTGGGCGCGCAAGGCGGTCAGCGCCTGGGCGCAGCCCTTGCCCACGTCACCGTAGCCAGCCACCACGGCCACCTTGCCGGCGATCATCACATCGGTGGCGCGCTTGATGCCGTCCACCAGCGATTCGCGGCAGCCGTAGAGGTTGTCGAACTTGGACTTGGTCACCGAGTCGTTGACGTTGATCGCGCGGAACAGCAGCGAGCCGTTGGCCGACATCTCGTTCAGGCGGTGCACGCCGGTGGTGGTCTCTTCGGTCACGCCCAGGATCTGGGCCGACTTGCGGCTGTACCAGGTGGCATCCACCGCCAGCTTGGCCTTGATCGCGGCAAACACGATCTTTTCTTCTTCGCTGCCGGGGTTGGCCAGCACGGAGATGTCCTTCTCGGCCTTCTTGCCCAGGTGCATCAGCATGGTGGCATCTCCGCCGTCGTCCAGGATCATGTTCGGGCCTTCGCCTTCGGTGCCCTTGGCGCCGAATTCAAAGATCGCGTGGGTGTAATCCCAGTAGTCCTTCAGCGACTCGCCCTTGATCGCGTACACGGGCACGCCGGTTTCGGCGATGGCGGCAGCGGCGTGGTCCTGGGTCGAGAAGATGTTGCACGAGGCCCAGCGCACTTGGGCGCCCAGGGCCGTCAGCGTCTCGATCAGCACGGCGGTCTGGATGGTCATGTGCAGCGAGCCGGTGATGCGCGCGCCCTTGAGGGGCTGGGCAGCAGCGAACTCTTCACGCACGGCCATCAGGCCAGGCATTTCGGTTTCAGCGATCTTGATTTCCTTGCGGCCCCAAGCGGCCAGGGAAATATCGGTAATCGCAGAGTCAGCGGGATTGAAGCGAACAGCAGCGTTCATGGTTTTCTCCAAAAATTGAATGAAAAACCACGTTCCGCGGAAGAAGGGGAAAGACCATCTCACCGCACAGAAAGCGTGGGTGAGCGTCGTTGCGAGATGAAATCCGAGCCTCACGCCCCATGGTGGTCTGGCGTGTGGCCAGACTGGGAAACGCTGCAACGCTCCTCGGATGGACTGCGATTATAAGGGCATCAGCCCTGTAACCCCACCAGGCGGTAGCCCACTTGCAGCTCAGTGAGCAGATGCCGGGGCTGGGCCGGCTCGGCCTCGATCTTCTGGCGCAGGTTGGCCATGTGCACCCGCAGGTAGTGCGGCCGGTCCAGGTACTCCGGCCCCCAGACCTGCAGCAGCAGTTGGCGGTGCGTCAGCACCCGGCCCTGGCCGGCAATCAGGGCCGCCAGCAGCCGGAACTCGATAGGGGTCAGGTGCACGGCGGCGCCCGCCTGGCGCACCTCATGCGTGGCCAGGTCTACCTCCACATCGCCAAAACGCGCCGTGCTGCCGGGCTTGTCGCCCCCGCTGCGCTGGCCCCGGCGCAGCATCACGCGCAGCCGCGCCAGCAACTCGGGCACGCCAAAGGGCTTGCTCAGGTAGTCGTCGGCACCGGCATCCAGTGCGGCTACCTTTTCCTCCTCTTGGTCGCGGGCCGAGAGCACCAGCACCGGCACACCGCTCCAGCCGCGCAGCTCGGTGATCAAGGTCTTGCCATCGGCATCGGGCAGGCCCAGGTCCAGCACCAGCGCATCGGGCTGGCGGCTGGCCGCTTCGATCAGGCCGCGCCGGGCGCTGTCGGCTTCAAAGACCTGCCAGCCTTCGTCCTCCATGGCCAGACGCACAAAGCGGCGGATATTGGGATCGTCGTCCACCAGGAGGATGCGGGGGGCTGCTAGCGTCATGCGCCCGATTGTGACAAAAAACCAGGGTGGTTTGCGCCTGCGTACCGAGAGGAAGCGAGCACTTCGCTACACTTCAGCACCCTGGCACTGCTGCTGCACTGCCGCCTGCTCCATGTTTGCAAGCCCACCCTCCCCTCCCCCTCAGACCCAAGGCTGGTGCCCTGGCGCCTGGCAGCCCATGGCCTCCGGCGATGGGCTGGTGGTGCGGGTGCGCCCGCCGCTGGGCCGGCTGTCGGCCGCGCAGGCGCTGCGTTTGGCCGAGCTGGCAGCGCAGCATGGCGCCGGCCTGCTGGAGCTCACCAGCCGCGCCAATATCCAGCTGCGCGGCGTGGCCCCCGATCAGCACAGCAGCCTGCTCGATGCGCTGGCCGCCCAAGGCCTGCTGGACCCTGACGCGCGCCAGGAGCAGCTGCGCAACCTGGTCATCGACCCACTGAGCCAGCCCACTGACGGTTTGCTGGCATTGGCCGAGGCCTTGCAGCAGGCACTGGTGGCCGATACCGCGCTGGATGGCCTGCCCGCCAAGTTTGGCTTCTCGCTGGCCAGTGGCCGCCATGGTGGCCTGGCCGAGGTGGCCGCCGATGTGCAGATCGTGCGCGATGGCACCCCAGGCTGGCGGCTGCAGGTGCCCGGCCAGCCCATCGCCTGGCAGGCAGACAGTCCCTCACTCACCGTGCAAGCCGCGCTGGCCTTGGCCCGCTGCTGCGCCGCCCAGGCCCGCGCGCGGCGCGCGGCGGGCGAGCACCCGGGCCGCTTGCCCCAAATGCTGCGCCAGCCTGGCGTGTTGCCGCCACTGGCCCTGCCCGCCGGCCTCCGCGAAGTCCCCCCTTATCTGCCTGTCGATGGCAGCCCAAGCCCTGGCTGGCAGCGCGGCCTGGGCCTTTTGGTGGCCGCGCCGCTGGGCCGGGTCACAGCAGACGCACTGGCGCGCCTGGCCCGCAGCGGCATGCGTGGCCTGCGGCTGACCCCCTGGCGCATGCTGCTGGTCGAAGGCCTGGCGCCTTCCGACAGCGCGGTGCTGGAGGCTACAGGCCTGGGCGACCCCACGCACTGGATCCGCGATCCGCAAGATGCCCGCCTGCGTGTGTCGGCCTGCAGTGGCGCGCCCGGCTGCCGCCAGGCGCTGGCGCCCACGCAGGATCTGGCGCTGGCGCTGGCCCCCCATGTGCCCGAAGGCGCGCACCTGCATGTCTCGGGCTGCGCGAAGGGCTGTGCACGCCAGTTGCCGTCCACCGTTACCTTGGTGGCGCAAGCGGGCCAGGATGGGCCCGTGTTTGGCTACGCCCGCGATGCGACGGCCCAGGCCGCCCCCGATTCCCGCTGGAGCACCCGCAGTCTGCGCGACAATCCCGGGCTGTTGTTTGAAGAAATCTAATGGTTCATACCTACGAAACCAATGGCGCCGAGATCTATCGGCAGTCTTTCGCCACCATTCGCCGCGAGGCCGATCTGCAGCGCTTCACCCCGGGTGAGGAGCGCGTAACGGTACGCATGATCCATGCCGCCGGCATGGTGGAGCTGGCCGGGCATGTGCAGTTCTCCGCCGGTGTCGTGGCCGCCGGCCAGCGCGCGCTGGAGGCGGGCGCCCCCGTGCTCTGCGATGTGCGCATGGTCAGCGAAGGCATTACCCGCTCGCGCCTGCCGGCCGGCAACCCGGTCATCTGCACCCTGCACGAACCCGGCGTGGCCGAGCTGGCGCAGAAGATGAACAACACCCGCAGCGCCGCAGCGCTGGAGCTGTGGCGCCCGCACCTGGCTGGCGCCGTGGTGGCGATTGGCAATGCGCCGACCGCCCTCTTCCACCTGCTCAATATGCTGCAGGACCCGAGCTGCCCCCGCCCAGCGGCCATCATCGGCTGCCCGGTGGGGTTTATTGGCGCGGCTGAATCCAAGCAGGCGCTGATGCAGGACCTGCCCGTGCCGTCGATGATTGTGCGCGGCCGCCTGGGTGGCTCGGCGATGACCGTGGCCGCCGTCAATGCCATGGCCAGCCATGTTGAATAAGAGCAGCCTGGCCGCCCCGGGCCTCATCTGCGTGGGCCTGGGCCCGGGCGACCCGGAGCTGATGAGCATCAAGGCCGACCGCCTGGTGCGCGGCGCCCGCCATGTGGCCTTTTTCCGCAAAAAAGGCCGGCCCGGCAAGGCCCGCCAGCTGGTCGAAGGCATGCTCAGCCCCCAGGCCGCCGAGTACCCGATGGAGTACCCGGTGACCACCGAGATTCCGGTGGACAGCCCCGCCTATGTGCAGCAGCTCGCCCAGTTCTACGATGACTGGTGCCTGCGCCTGGCCGCGCTGGCCAAGCAGGAACAGGTCGTCGTGCTCTGCGAGGGCGACCCGTTTCTCTACGGCTCCTTCATGCACCTCTACACCCGGCTGCGTGCGCGCGGCGACGTGGACCTGCAGGTGGTGCCTGGCATCCCCGGCATGGTGGGCTGCTGGCATGCCACCGGTGAGCCCATCACCTGGGGCGACGATGTACTGAGCGTAATGACCGGCACCCTGTCGGAAGACGAGCTGGTGCGCCGCATGGACACGGCCGATGCGCTGGTAGTGATGAAGGTGGGCCGCAACCTGCCCCGCATCCGGCGCGCGCTGGCCCGTGCGGGCCGCGCCGATGCCGCCTGGCTGGTACAGAACGGCACCACCGACCAGCAGCAGGTCGCGCGCCTCAGCGAGGTGGGCGACGAGGTCTGCCCTTACTTTGCGATCGTGCTGGTGCATGGACAGGGCCGCCGCCCGGAGGCCGCATGGTGAGCAACGGCCAGCTGACCATTGCCGGCCTGGGCCCCGGCGACCTGGACCAGATCACGCCCGCGGTGCTGCAGGCCTTGCTCGCGGCCGACGCGGTCGTGGGCTACTTCCCCTATGTGGCGCGTGCGCAGGCCCTGGTGGCGCAGAGCGCGCCGGCGGGCAGCCGCCAGCCGCAGTGGCTCGCGTCAGACAACCGGGTGGAGCTGGAGCGCGCCCAGCAGGCGCTGGAACTGGCAGCCCAGGGCCGCCAGGTGGTCGTGGTCTCTTCCGGTGACCCGGGTGTGTTCGCGATGGCATCGGCCGTGTTTGAAGCGCTGGAGCGCGCACAAGGCGCGCAGGCCGAACGCTGGCTGGCGCTGGATGTGCAGGCGCTGCCCGGCGTTACCGCGATGCTGGCCGCTGCCGCCCGCGCAGGCGCGCCGCTGGGCCATGATTTTTGCTGCATCAATCTGTCGGACAACCTCAAGCCCTGGCCGGTGATTGCCCGCCGCGTGGAACTGGCGGCCGAGGCCGATTTTGCGATGGCCTTCTACAACCCACGCTCGCACAGCCGGCCCGAAGGCTTTAACCGCCTATTGGCCTTGCTGCGCGCGCATTGTGAGCCCGAGCGCCTGCTGGTGTTTGCCCGCGCCGTCTCTACGCCGGAGGAATCGCTGCAGGTCTGCAGCCTGGCCGAGGCCCAGCCCGAGATGGCCGATATGCGCACCGTCGTGCTGGTGGGCAATCGCCTCACCCGCCGCGTGGGGCGCTACACCTATACGCCACGCTACTACGGCACGGTGGACGGCAAGGCGCCATGACGGAGCCAATGCAAGACCGCCGCCACGCTGTCGGTGCGCGGCCGCAGCGGCAGTGCCGGGCGCTGAACCATCAGCACCGGCAGGCCCAGCGCACGGGCGGCATCGATCTTGCCGCGCGTGGCCAAGCCGCCAGCATTCTTGGCCACCAGCCAGGCGATGTGGTGCTGCTGCAGCAAGGCCAGGTCGTCGGCCATGCTGAAAGGGCCCCGGCCCAGCACCAGCGTGTGCCGGGGCAGTGGCAAGCTGCCGGGCACGGGGGCATCGACCAGGCGCAGCAGGTAATGGTGCTGCGGGTAGGCGGCAAAGGCATCGAGCTGTTTACGCCCCACAGCCAAAAACACCCGGCTGGGCACCTGGGGCAGCGCGCTGGCGGCATCGGCCATGCTGGCCACATCGGTCCAGCGGTCGCCGGGCTGTGCCTGCCAGGGCGCGCGCTCCAGCGCCAGCAAGGGCGTGCCGGTGGCTTCGCAGGCTGCGCAGGCATTGCGGCTCATCTGCGCGGCAAAGGGATGGGTGGCATCGAGCACATGGCTGATGCCCTGGGCGCGGATAAAGTCCGCCAGGCCCTGGGCCCCGCCAAAGCCGCCGCTGCGCGTGGGCAGCGGCTGGGCCAGTGGTTGCTGGGTGACCCCGGCATACGAGAAGCAGGCCCGCACACCCGCCTGGTGCAGAGCCTGGGCCAACTCGCTGGCGCCGCTGGTGCCGCCCAGCAGGAGAACATGTGTCATGACTGATCCCTGGTTGACGTTGATAGGTTTGAACGAGGATGGATTGTCAGGCCTCAGCGCTGCGGCCCAGCTGGCATTGGACCAGGCCGAGCTGGTATTTGGCGGCCCCCGCCATCTGCAGCTGGCCGCCATCGATGCACGAGGCCGCCCCTGGCCCCAGCCTTTTGATGTGGCCCCGGTGCTGGCCGCGCGGGGCCGGCGGGTGGTGGTGCTGGCCTCGGGCGACCCCTTCTGGCATGGCGTGGGCGGCAGCCTGGCCGCACACCTGCAGCCTGATGAGTGGCGCTGCCATGCCCAGCCCTCGACTTTTTCACTGGTTGCCGCCCGCCTGGGCTGGCGGCTGGAAGCCTGCGACTGCCTGGGCCTGCATGCCAGCCCCATTGCGCAGCTGCTGCCCCGCCTGGCGCCTGGCCGCCAGCTGATCACCCTGCTGCGCGATGGCGACGCCGTGCGGCAGCTGGCCGATTGGCTGCGCGAGGAAGGCTGGGGCCAGAGCCCCTTGTGGGTGATGGAAGCGGTAGGCGGCCCGCGCGAGCGCTGCCGCATGCTGCGCGCCGATGAGGTCGCCGCTGCGCTGCAGGCCGACCCGGCGCAGGCGCCCGTGACCGTGGCCTTGATCGCCCAGGGCGGCCCGGCCTTACCGGCCGTGCCCGGCAGGCCGGACGACTGGTATGCCCACGATGGCCAGATCACCAAGGCACCGGCGCGTGCGCTGACCTTGGCCACCTTGGCCCCCAGGCCGGGCGAGCGGCTTTGGGACATTGGCGGCGGCTCCGGCTCGGTGGCCGTGGAATGGTGCCTGGCCGGTGGCCAGGCCATCAGCATTGAGCAGCATGCCGCGCGCGTGGCCAATATCCACCGCAATGCCGAGCGCTTTGGCCTGCAGGCCCGCATGCAGGTGGTGCACGGCCTGGCGCCAGAGGCCTTGCAAGACCTGCCCGCGCCGCAGGCCATCTTTGTTGGCGGTGGTTTTGACAGCGCGCTGTTTGCCGCACTGCGGGCGCATATGCCAGCAGGCTGCCGCCTGGTGGTGAATGCCGTGACCCTGGAAACCCAGGCGCTCTTGGTGCAGCTGCATGGCGAGCTGGGCGGCCAGCTGCTGCAGCTGGAGCTGTCCAGCGCGGCAGCACTGGGCCGCATGCGCAGCTGGAAGGCAGCGCGCCCGCTGGTGCAGTGGAGCTGGCAGGCATGACGGCAGCAGCGCCGCACCGCTGCGTGGTGCTGGGCATGGGCTTGCGTGCGCAAGCCCAGGCGGCAGACCTGCAGGCGCTGTGGCTGCAGGCCCGGCAGGACCAGCCCGCGCTGGCCGAGTTTTGCGCGGTGGCCGTGCTGCAAGGCAAGGAGCAGCGGCCGGCGCTGCAGCAGTGGGCCGCGCAGCTGCCCTTTGCGGTGGCGATTGTGGCGGTGGCCGAGCAGGCCCTGCCTGCGCAGCCGGTGGTGACGCAATCACCCCGCCTGCTGGCGCGTTACGGCACCGGCAGCGTCGCCGAGGCCGTGGCCATGTCTGCGGCTGCACCTGCGCCCCGCTTGCTGCTGGCCCGCCTGGTGGCCGGCGACGGCAGCGCCACCCTGGCCGCCGCGCTGCGCGAGCGTGGCGCCACCCCCTATTGTTGTCTGGCAGCGGGCCTGCGCCCGGCTGATCCACAAACCCAAGGAGTTACGGCATGACCGTGCATTTCATCGGCGCCGGCCCCGGCGCTGCCGACCTGATCACCGTGCGCGGCCGCGACCTGATGGCCAGCTGCCCCGTCTGCCTCTATGCGGGCTCGCTGATCCCACGCGAGCTGCTGGCCCATTGCCCGCCCGGCGCGCGCATCGTCAACACCGCCTCGATGAGCCTGGACGACATCATCGAAGAAATCCGCGCCGCCGACGCGCAGGGCCAGGATGTGGCGCGCCTGCATTCGGGCGATCTGTCGGTCTGGTCGGCCATGGGCGAGCAGTTGCGCCGCCTGCGCGCGCTGGGCATTGCCTACAGCGTGACGCCGGGCGTGCCCTCATTTGCCGCAGCTGCCGCCACCCTGGGAGCAGAGCTGACCCTGCCCGGCCTGTGCCAGTCGGTGGTGCTGACGCGAACCTCGGGCCGCGCCACCGCCATGCCCGAGGGCGAGCAGCTGGCCGCCTTTGCCGCCACCGGCGCGGTGCTGGCGATCCACCTGTCCATCCATGTGGCCGAGAAGGTGCAAAGCGAGCTGCTGCCGCACTATGGCGCCGACTGTCCCGCCGCCATCGTCTGGCGTGCCAGCTGGCCCGATGAAACCGTTGTGCGCACCAGCGTGGGCCAACTGGCCCAGGCCGTCGCCACCAGCATGGAGCGCACCGCCATCATCCTGGTGGGCCGCAGCATCAGCGCTGAGGACTTTGGCGAAAGCCGCCTCTACGCCACCGACTACGACCGCCGCTACCGGCCCCAGGGCACGGAGCCGCGCTTTCCGGCGCCACAGGCGGAGGTGGATACCGCCACCGACCGGCCGCTGGCTGCCAACCCAGCGGACAGCGAAGGCCAAGCATGAACAGTGCGCTGCCGCCAGTCGCTCTGAGCCTGATCGGCATTGGCACCGGCAACCCCGACCACCTGACCCGCCAGGCCATTGCCGCAATGAATGCGGCCGACCTGCTGCTGCTGCCCCACAAGGGCGAGGACAAGGCCGAGCTGGCAGCGCTGCGCCAGTCGCTGTGCGACGCCGTGCTGCAGCAGCCCGCGCCGCAGACCGCCGGCTTTGACATGCCCGAGCGCCGCAGCCAGGGCGATGACTACCTGAACCAGGTCGATGAATGGCATGCCGCCATCACCCTGCGCTGGCAGGCTGCGATTGCGCAGGCGCTGGAGAACGGCTTGGTGCCGCGTGCGGATAACGGCGTGCTGCAGGTGGCGGTGCTGGTCTGGGGCGATCCATCGCTGTACGACAGCACCTTGCGCATTGCTGCGCGCATGCAGCCCGCTCCAGTGCAGGTCACGGTCATCGCCGGCATCACCTCGATGCAGGCGCTCACCGCCGCGCATGCGATCGCCGTCAATGACATTGGCCAGCCCTTCACCGTCACCACCGGCCGCCAGTTGCGCGAGCAAGGCTGGCCGGCCGGGGTGGACACGCTGGTGGTGATGCTGGACGGCCAGTGCAGCTTCAACAGCCTGCCGGCCGCGCAGGCACGCGACGTCTACATCTGGTGGGGCGCCTACCTGGGCATGGCCCAGCAGTGCCTGGAACATGGCCCGCTGGCCGAAGCGGCCGAGCGCATTGTGGCCACCCGCGCCGCTGCGCGCGCCCAGCATGGCTGGATCATGGATATCTACCTGCTGCGCCGCCTGCCCGGCGCTGCACCCTCCGGTCAATCCAGCGCCGGCTGAGGCAGCACCGGCAGCGCCAGGCTGAACACGGCCCCCGGTCCGGGCTCGGCCGCAGCGGCATGCAAGCTGCCGCCATGGGCCTGCACAATGCGCTGGGCCAGCGCCAGCCCCAGGCCAATGCCGGAGATGCTGGACTCGGCATGGCCCCGGCTGAAGGGCGCAAACAGCTGCTCGGGCGCCAGGTGCGCCGGCAGGCCCGGCCCGCTGTCCTGCACCCGCAGCAGCAGCTGGTCGCGCTCGACCTGCGCGGTGACCCGCACAGCGGTGCCCACGGGCGTGTACTTGCTGGCGTTGTCCAGCAGGTTGACCAGCACCCGCTCCATCATCGCGGCATCTATCCACAGCAGCGGCAAATCGGCCGGCAGCTGCAGCTGCACCGGGTGCTCGGCCAGGCGCCCGCCCAGCTGGCGCAAGGCGCTGCCGACCAGCTCATCGACGGGAATCCAGGCGCGCTGCAGGTGCACGCCGTCCTGCTGCAGCCGGGCCATGGCCAGCAGGTTGTCCACCAGCTGCTGCAGGGCCTGGGCCTGGTTGCGGATCTGCGCCAGCATGTCCTGCGCGGGGCCGGGCGGCGCATGGGGCAGGCCCGCCTGGGCAGCGCCCAGGATGCTGGTGAGCGGCGTGCGCAGGTCATGCGATACCGACGACAGCAAGGTGTTGCGCATGCGCTCGCCTTCCATCGCCACCTGGGTCTGCTGGGCCACTTCGACAAAATGCACACGCTCCAGCGCCAGCGCAATCTGGCTGGCACAGGCGTCCAGCAGGCGGCGCTCCTCGGGCACCTTGAGGCGATCGGGCGTGCGCAGCTGCAGCACCAGCACGCCACGCGCGCGCACCGGCGCCATCAGCGGCACGTAGAGCGCGTCCGATGCCGCCAAGGTGTCCGTGCCCCGGCCGGCCATCTGGCTGTGCTCCATGCTCCAGCGGCCGACACTGCTGTCTATCGCCGCCTCGCTGCCGGGCGCTACCTGCAACTGCTCTTGCGCATCGGGCAGCAGCAGGCCCGTGCGGGCATCGAACACCCCCGATACCGTCGTCAGCGCCGTCTGCACGACCTGCGCCTGCGTCAGTGCGCCCGACAGATCACGGGCCAGGCGCGCCAGCGCCCCAGCGCGCCGCTCGCGCTCGGCCGCCACCCGGGCCTCATGCCGCAGCCGCGCCATCAGCTGGCCGCAAACCAGCGCAACGCCCAGCATCAGGCAGAAGGTGAAGATGTACTGCGTGTCATTGACGCCGAAGGAGTTGCGCGGCGGCACAAAGCAAAAATCAAACAGCAGCACCGACAACAGCGCCGCCCAGGCGCCCGGCCCCCGGCCCCAGCGCAAGGCCGACAGCACGACCACCAGCAAAAACAGCATCACCACATTGGCGGGGTCAAACACCTGCAGCAGTGCCTGCGCCAGCAGCGCCGCAGCGCCGCAGGCCAGGCTGGCCCCCAGGTAGCCGCGCCAGGGCCAGGGCGCCTCCCGCGCCAGCGCAGGTTCGGGCCGGTTGCGCGGCCGGGGCACGGACAACAGCAGCACATCCAGGCCCGGGTCCAGCCGGGCAATCTGCTCGGGCAGGCGCGATGAGGCCCAGGGCCACCAGCGCCGCGCCGCCGGCGGCACGCGGGCCAGCACCAGGTGGCTGGCATTGCGCTCACGCGCAAAATCGACCAGCGCAGCCGCCACCTGCGCACCGGGGATGGTGGCGGTATCGGCCCCCAGGCGCGCAGCCAGCGCCAGGGTTTTGAGCACGGCCTGCTGTGACTGCGCTGAGCGGTGCTGGCGCGCCGGTGCATCGACATACACCACCATCCAGTCGGCCTCCAGCCGCCGGGCAAGGCGTGCCACCTGGCGCACCAGCGCGTCGTCCCCAGCCTGGCCGCTGACGGCAACCAGCAGGCGCTCACGCGTCGGCCAGACATCGCCGATGGCGCGCTCGCGCCGGTAGTCGCGCATGTCCTCATCGACCCGGTCAGCGGTGCGGCGCAGTGCGAGTTCACGCAAGGCCAGCAGGTTGCCCAGGCGGAAGAAATGGTGCGAGGCCCGCTCCGCCTGCTCCAGCGGGTAGATCTTGCCGGCCTTGAGGCGCTTGAGCAGCTCCTCGGGAGGCAGGTCGACGACGATGACCTCGCTGGCGTCGTCAAAGATATGGTCGGGCACGGTCTCATGGACCTGGATGCCGACAATGCCGCTGACTACATCGTTGAGGCTCTCCAAATGCTGCACATTGAGCGTGGTCCAGACGTCGATGCCGGCATCGAGCAGCTCTTGCACATCCTGCCAGCGCTTGGGATGGCGCGAGCCCGGCGCATTGCTGTGGGCCAGCTCGTCCAGCAGCAGCACTTGCGGGTGGCGTGCCAATGCGGCATCCAGGTCAAAAGCCTCGCGCTGGCGGCCCTGGTGGGCCAGCATGCGGCGGGGCAGCAGCTCCAGGCCGTGCAGCTGCTGCACGGTCTCGGCCCGGCCATGGGTCTCCACCAGCCCCACCAGCACCTGGCGGCCAGCCTGGCGCTCGCGCTGCGCGGCCGCCAGCATCGCATAGGTCTTGCCCACACCGGCATTGGAGCCAAAGTAGATGCGCAGCTTGCCCCGGGCGGCCTGCTGCTGGTCGGCCTTGAGCTGGGCGACCAGCGCGTCCGGGTCGGGCCGTGCGGCGGCTGCGCTGGGGGTGTTGCTGGGGTTGGGCATGGTGGCGCTATTGTGGGCCAAGCCCTCAGACCAAGCCAGTGGCGGTCAGCAGCATGTCGATCAGCTTGATGCCGGCAAACGGCACCAGCAAGCCTCCCAAACCGTAGATCAGCAGATTGCGGCGCAGCAAGGCAGCGGCTCCCACGGCCCGGTAGCGCACGCCGCGCAAGGCCAGCGGCACCAGCGCGATGATGATCAGCGCATTGAAGATGACGGCGCTCAGAATGGCCGAATCGGCACTGTGCAAACCCATGATGTTGAGCGATGCCAGCTGCGGGTAGGTGGCAACAAAGGCGGCCGGGATGATGGCAAAGTACTTGGCCACATCGTTGGCGATGCTGAAGGTGGTGAGCGCGCCGCGCGTCATCAGCATCTGCTTGCCGGTCTCCACCACCTCGATGAGCTTGGTGGGGTTGCTGTCCAGGTCGACCATGTTGGCCGCTTCCTTGGCGGCCTGGGTGCCACTGTTCATCGCGACTGCGACATCGGCCTGGGCCAGAGCCGGCGCATCGTTGGTGCCGTCGCCGGTCATGGCCACCAGGCGGCCAGCGGCCTGGTGGCTGCGGATCAGCTGCAGCTTGTCCTCAGGCCGGGCCTCGGCCAGGTAGTCGTCCACGCCGGCCTCGGCGGCGATGGCGGCGGCCGTCAGGGGGTTGTCGCCGGTCACCATCACGGTCTGGATGCCCATGCGGCGCAGCTGCGCAAAGCGCTCGCGCATGCCGGGTTTGACCACATCCTTGAGCTCGATGACGCCCAGCACCTGGGCGCCCTCGGCCACCACCAGCGGCGTGCTGCCCTTGCGCGAGACGCTCTCCACCGCCAGCTGCACCGCCTGCGGAAACTGCCCGCCCAGCGACTCGACATGGCGGCGCAGCGCATCGGCCGCGCCTTTGCGCAGGCTGCGCTGGCCGCCAGGGCCGGCCAGGTCCAGGCCGCTCATGCGGGTCTGGGCGGTAAAGGGCACCGGCTGGGCCTGGGCGGGGTCGAGCGCTGCAGGGTTCAGGCCATGGCGCTCATGGGCCAGGGCCACCACGCTGCGGCCTTCCGGGGTGTCATCGGCCATCGACGACAGCAGTGCGGCCTCGGCCAGCAGCGCAGCGCTCACGCCCGGGGCGGGCAAGAATTCGCTGGCCTGGCGGTTGCCCAGGGTGATGGTGCCGGTCTTGTCCAGCAGCAGCACATCCACGTCGCCCGCAGCCTCCACCGCGCGGCCCGAGGTGGCAATCACATTGGCCTGCATCATGCGGCCCATGCCGGCCACGCCAATGGCCGACAGCAGACCGCCGATGGTGGTCGGGATCAGGCAGACCAGCAGGGCCACCAGCACGGCGATGCCGACGGCATGGCCGCTGCCCGATTGCGCCACCGCAAAGACCGAGAACGGCCAGAGCGTGACGATGACCATCAGAAACACCAGGGTGAGCCCCACCAGCAGGATGCCCAGCGCCAGCTCGTTGGGGGTCTTCTGGCGCTTGGCCGATTCGACCATGGAGATCATGCGGTCCAGAAACGACTCGCCCGGGTTCACCGTGACCTCGACCACCAGCCAGTCCGACAGCACGCGCGTGCCGCCGGTCACCGACGAGAAATCGCCACCGGCCTCGCGCACCACGGGGGCCGATTCGCCGGTGATGGCGCTCTCATCGACCGAAGCTACGCCTTCGACCACGGTGCCGTCGAGCGCGATCACATCGCCAGCTTCCACCAGCAAGAACGTGCCCTTGCTCAGGCTGCTGGCGGGCTGGGCCGTCCAGGCGGCGCCATGCTGCGCTTGCTGCAGCACCTTGGCCACCGTGTCGCGCTTCATGCCGCGCAGGCTGGCGGCCTGGGCACGGCTGCGCCCTTCAGCCAGCGCCTCGGCAAAGTTGGCGAACAGCACGGTGAACCACAGCCAGCCGGCAATGGCCAAGGTAAAGCCGCTGTTGGCCTGGGCCATGAACAGCGCTTGCAGCCACAGCAAGCTGGTGAGCCAGGCGCCCAGGTAGACCACAAACATGACCGGGTTGGTCCATTGCAGGCGGGGCGAGAGTTTGCGAAGCGCATCCCAGGCAGCGGCCTGCAGCAGTGCCAGATCGCCCAGGCCGGCAGATGCCGTCAGTTTTTTGGTGTTCATGGTTGGCTCCGGGTTGGCAGTGCATCCAGCGCCATGTTGAGCGCCAGCACGTTCACGCGGGGCTCACCAAGCAGGTAGCCGGTGCGCTGCTGCGTGGCCTGGTCCAGCAACTGCTGCACCTGGGCGGGGGGCAATTGCCGCTCGCGCGCCACGCGGGCCAGCTGCAGCTGGGCATTGGCGACCGAGATATGCGGATCCAGGCCCGATGCCGATGCGGTGACCGCATCGACCGGCACGGCGGCATCGGCCGCTAGGCCATTGGTGCTGCGGTACTGCGCCACACGTTCGGCCACGCTATCGGCCAGCCCCTGGCTGCTGACGCCCTGGTTGCTGGCGCCGGACAGGCCGGCGTTGTAGGGCGAAGCGATGCTGGCCCCGTCCTGCTTGGGGTCAGGTGCCGTCGTGGCGCTGGGCCGGCCATGGAAGTAGCGGGCGCTGTCAAACTGCTGGCCAATCAGGGCCGAGCCCACGATCTGGCCATCGCGCAGCACCAGCGAGCCATTGGCGGCATGGGGCAGCAGGGCCTGGGCGACACCGGTGGTCGCCAGCGGGTAGGCCACGCCGCAGAGCAGCAGCACCAGCACGGCGGCGCGGGCACTGCTGCCCAGGGTGCTGCCCCAGCCTGCGGCGGCGGGGGCGGCGGCCTGCTGCGCAGGCAGCGCGGGCAGGCGTTTATCGGAATCAAGGCTTGTCATGTTTTTCTCCTGCGGGCACGGCCTGGCCGTGCCCCGGTTCGCGTCACATCAGTTGCAAGTTCGGTTCAAAAAGTGGGGGCTCAGGGGTAAAGCTGCCCCGCCAGCATCTGCAGGTGCTCGACGACCGGCCCCAGCGCCAGCGCTGGCAGAAAGGTGAGGCCACCGACGACCAGCACCACAAACACCAGCAATCCGGTGAACAGCGGCGTGGCGGTGGGGAAGGTGCCGGCACCGGCGGGCACGCTGGCCTTGCTGGCCATGCTGCCGGCCACAGCCAGCAGCGGCAGCAGGGTCAGGTAGCGTCCCATCAGCATCGCCAGGCCCAGCGTGGTGTTGAAGAAGGGCGTGTTGGCATTGAGGCCCGCAAAGGCCGAGCCGTTGTTGGCGGTGGCCGAGGCGTAGGCGTACAAGATTTCGGAGAAGCCATGCGGGCCCCGGTTGTTCAGGCTGTCGGCAGCGCCGGGCCAGAGCATGGCCAGCGCCGTCCAGCCCAGAATGCAGGCGGGGTGGGCCAGCACCGACAGCATCACCAGCTTGATCTCGCGCACCTCGATCTTCTTGCCCAGGAACTCCGGCGTGCGCCCGATCATCATGCCGGCCAGGAACACCGTCAGGATGGCGTACTGCAGCAGGTTGATAAGGCCCACACCATCGCCGCCAAACACACAGTTGAGCATCATCAGCGCTAGGGGCGTGATGCTGCCCAGCGGCGTGAGCGAGTCATGCATGGCATTGACTGAGCCGGTGGTGGCCGCCGTCGTGGCCGTCACGAACAGGGCGGTATCGGTGATGCCAAAGCGCAACTCCTTGCCTTCCATATTGCCGCCCGATTGGGTGGCGCTCCACTGCTGGTCGGCACCGGCGCGGGCCAGCAGGCTGCTGCCGTTTTGCTCGCCCGTCCAGACCAGGGCCAGAAAGCCCAGGAAGATGACCAGGCTCGCCCCAAAGAACACCCAGCCCTGGCGGCGCTTGAGCAGCATCGCGCCCAGCGCATAGGTCATGCCGGCAGGGATCAGCAGCATCGCCAGGATGTGCAGCATATTGGTCAGTGGCGTGGGGTTCTCGAACGGATGGGCCGCATTCATGCCGAAGAACCCGCCGCCATTCGTGCCCAGGTGCTTGATGCTCTCGAGGCTCGCGACCGGGCCCATCAGCAGCTGCTGGGTGCGGCCACCATCGATGGTGTGGGCCAGCACCTCGGTGCCCAGGGTTTGCGGCACGCCCTGCCAGACATAGACCAGCGCCAGCAGCAGCGACAGCGGTAGCAGCACGCGCCAGAGCATGCGCACAAAGTCCACCCAGTAGTTGCCAATGTCCTGGCTGCCTGCACGGGCCAGCCCGCGCACAAAACCGGCAGCTGCTGCCAGGCCGGCGGCCGAGCCTGCAAACATCAGCCCGGTGATCACGACCATCTGCGTGGCATTGCTCAGGCTGCTTTCGCCCGCATAGGCCTGCCAGTTGGTGTTGGTGATGAAGGACGCGGCGGTGTTGAACGCCAGGTCCGGCGTCTGCGCGGCGTTCTGCAGCGGGTTGAGCGGCAGGCTGCCCTGCAACCGCAGCAGCAGGTAGCCCAGCAGCATCAGCAGGCCGTTGCTGAGCACCAGCACCGCGCCGTAGCGCTGCCAGCCCATGCGCTCATGCGGATCCACGCCGATGGCGGCGTAGGTCCAGCGCTCCAGCCGGCTGTCGTGCGCACTGGTAAAGCAGCGTGCCAACCACCACCCCATGGGGATGGTGAGCAGCACCAGCACCGCCACGAAGGCGGCATATTCGATCCAGACTAAACCCATGTCAGCCCCCGCTCAGATGCGCACCAAGGCGCGAACAAAGCCCAGCAGGCCCACAAAGCAGGCCAGCGTGAGGCCGACGAATACGAGGTCTTGCAGCATGTACATGGCCCTCTCCCTTTTCAGAATTTTTCGGGCCGCAACAGCGCGTAACCCAGATAGACAAACAGCGCAGCACTGACCAGCGCGGCCAGTACCTCCACTCCATGGATCCACATGGTTTTCTCCTCATACGCCGATGCCAGGCCACCCAATGCGGCCCGGCGCGGCGTGGTGTTGCACAGGCAAAACGCCTGCAGTGGAGCCAATGTAGGTTTGGGCGCATCAAGCAGGCGCTGAGAATGCGCGGGGGGATATCAAGATGGCATCAAGATGGCGACGCCCAGAGGTGATCGGCAGCCGCCCAGGCCATGTATAGTGGTGCCGCGCTTGACCCCACCCCCTTATGCCTACGCCCCCGTCCATGCCCCATCGCAGCAACTCTTTTGACATTCTTCGCATCTGCGCGGCGCTGGGCGTGATCTTTTGCCACCACTACTACATCAGCGGCCGCGAGGGCCCTGCCTGGATGAATGTGGGCATGATTGGCGGCGTGTCGGTGATGACGTTTTTCACGATCAGCGGCTACCTGGTGACCACCAGCTGGCTGCGTGAGCCGCAGGTGTTCAAGTTCTGCGCCAAGCGCCTGCTGCGCCTGTGGCCCGGCATGATTGCGGCGGTGCTGCTGAACATCTACGTGTTTGGCGTGGTGTTTACCGATCTGCCTGCTCGCACATTTTTGACCCATGCCCAGACCTTGGAATACTTCAAGAACCTGCTGCTCTACCGCGCCTACGTCAACCTGCCCGAGGTGTTTTCCAGCAACCCGCTGAACAACTTGATGAACGGGCCGCTGTGGACCATTCCGATCGAGACCATGTGCTATGCAGCGTTGGCCGTAGCCGGCGTGGTGGGCGTTTTTCGCTACCGCTGGCTGGCCAGCCTGGTGCTGGTGGCCTACATCCTGCTGTTCATGGCGCGCTACAACGCCGACTTCACTGGCACGATGATGCATTGGTGGGAGTACCCGGCCTACTTTGCCTGCGGCGCGCTGATCGCACTGCACCGGGATCGCTTCCTGGCCCATGGCGCCGCCATCACCTTCGGGCTGATTCCGGTGGCCTTGTTTTTCTGGCTGACGGGCTTGCAACATACGTCGGGCCTGGTGGTACTGCCGGCCTTGCTGATCTTCCTGGGCAGCTGCAGTTCGGCTTTCTCCGGCGCGGTCAGCCGCCTGGGTGATCCTTCCTACGGTGTCTACCTGTCGGGCTGCCCCATCGCCCAGGCGGTGTTTGCCTTGTGGCCGGGCATGAACTTCTATGCCAGCATGGGACTGTCGATGCTGCTGTCGATGCTGCTGGGCTATGCGCTGTGGCATTCGATTGAATCGCCTGCCTTGCGCCTGAAGCGCTATCTGCGCTAGGGACCGGCTGCAAAACTCCCTGCCGTGGTCTGAACGCGGTCCAGGGCGATCCGGGCCCATCCCAGTTGGCGAGGGTTCTGCAGAGGATCCCAAGCCTCACCCCCACATGCCCGGATAAATGCTTTCCGTTAAAATGCCCGCAGTCCCAGCCAGCACCTGCTGGCTTTGTTTTTTGGCAGCCCGGTCCCGGGCCTGCGCTCATTGCTCTTCCGTACTGTGTCCTACGCTCCCGAAACCCAACGCCGCCGCACCTTTGCGATCATCTCCCACCCCGACGCGGGTAAGACCACCCTGACCGAAAAGCTGCTGCTGTTCTCCGGTGCGATCCAGATCGCGGGCGCCGTGAAGGGCCGCAAGGCCTCGCGCCACGCGACCTCGGACTGGATGGAGATTGAAAAGCAACGTGGTATTTCGGTGGCCTCGTCGGTGATGCAGATGAGCTACCGCGACCATGTCATCAACCTGCTCGACACCCCCGGCCACAAGGACTTCTCGGAAGACACCTACCGGGTGCTGACGGCCGTGGACTCGGCGCTGATGGTGATCGATGCGGCCAACGGTGTGGAATCGCAGACCCGCCGCCTGATCGAGGTCTGCCGCCAGCGCGATACGCCCATCATCACCTTCGTCAACAAGATGGACCGCGAAGTGCGCGATCCGCTGGACATCATGGACGAGGTCGAGCGCGAGCTGGGCATGCCCTGCTGCCCCATCACCTGGCCCGTCGGCCAGGGCAAGAGCTTTGGCGGCATCATCAACCTGCTGACCCAAAGCATGACCGTGTTCGCGCCAGGCAGCGACCGCGGCCCCAAGGATTTTGAAGTCATCCCGCTGAGCGAGAGCGACAAGCTGCGCAGCCGCTTTGGCCAGGCCTTTGACGATGCGCTCGACTCGATGGAGCTGGCCCAGGGCGCCTCCGCCGAATGGAACCATGCCGACTTTCTGGCCGGCAAGCTGACCCCGGTGTTCTTCGGCTCGGGTGTGAACAACTTCGGTGTGATGGAAGTGCTCGACGCGGTGGTGGATATGTCGCCACCGCCCGGCCCCCGCATCGCCTACACCGAGGTCAACCGCAACCGCGAAGAGAAAACCATCCATCCGGAAGACAGCAGCTTCTCGGGCGTGGTGTTCAAGGTGCAGGCCAATATGGACAGCAACCACCGCGACCGCATCGCCTTTGTGCGCGTGGCTTCGGGCAAGTACACCCCCGGCATGAAGATGAAGGTGCAGCGTACCGCCAAGGAACTGCGCCCCACCAGCGTGGTGACCTTCATGAGCCAGCGCCGCGAAGCCGTGGACGAGGCCTATGCCGGCGACATCATCGGCTTTACCACGCACGGCGGCGTACAGCTGGGCGACACCATCACCGATGGACCCAACCTGCAGTTCACCGGCCTGCCGTTCTTCGCGCCAGAAATGTTCATGACCGTGGTGCTGAAGAACCCGCTGCGCACCAAGCAGCTGCAGCAGGGCCTGATGCAGCTGGGCGAAGAAGGCGCCATCCAGGTCTTCAAGCCCGATGCCGGCGGCAACATGCTGCTGGGCGCCGTGGGCCAGCTACAGTTTGAAGTGGTGCAGCACCGCCTGAAGACCGAGTACGACTGCGAAGTGCGCCTGGAAGGCTGCCAGTACACCGGCGCCCGCTGGATCACCGCCGACACCCCCGCCGAACTGCGCGAGTTCGAACACGCCTACCCGCTGCGCCTGGCGCATGATGCGGCCAACACCCTGGCGTATCTGTGCTCCAGCCCCTATGACGTGCGCCTGGCGCAAGAGCGTTTTCCGAAGATCCACTTCCATCCGCTGCGCGAGCATGCGGGGTTGGAATTGCAGACCTCCTGATCGCGCCGGTACCAGATACCGATGGCCCACCGCCACGCCAGCCCCCAACTGCCTTTGCAAGCCGATGTCACCCGGCATAGCGACTTGCAGGCCTTGGAGGGTGGCCAACGGGGGGCGATAAGCCTGCCCCGATCGCGATGGCGCTGATCGGCTTTGTCCTTGGCCAGTACGCGCAACTGCTGGCTTTCATTGCCGCTTGCTGGGGGCTTGGCACCTTCCTCTGGCCCACCTCCGATCTGCCCACACGCCAGCCTTTGCGCATCGCGCTGGGTATGGGTTTGGTCATTTGTGCGGTGCAGGGGCTGGCCATTGCAGGCTTGCTCAACACCGCATCGGTGCTGCTCGTCATCGGCTGCGGGCTGGTGGCTGCTGCGCTGCAAATCCGTCAGATGGCCTGGCCCCGGCTTGCACCGGGATGGCCGCTGCTGCTCCTGCTGCTGGCCACGTTGCCCACCTTGTTCGCCCCGCTGCGCCCGCCCTTGGCCTGGGATGCGCTGATGTACCACCTGCCCCATGCGCGGGAATGGGCGCTGACCGGACATCTGGGTGTGCACGAATGGCTGCGCTACCCCTGGTTCCCCTACAACTTTGACCTGCTGTTTGCAGCCGCCCTGGTGCTGGGCAACGATGTGCTGCCACAGCTGATCCATGCAAGCACGGGCTGGGTAACAGCCTGGTTGCTCTACCGGCTGGCCATGCAATACCTGCCTGCACCTGCTGGCGCCGCAGCTGCTCTGGCCACCGTGACCTGGCTGGTCACCAGCCGCAGCCACTACAGCGCCGCCTATGTGGACATGGCAGTGGCGATGTTCCTGACCGCTGCGTTCACCGCCATGCTGGCTAGCATCGGGCCCGCAGGCCGACGAGCGGTATGGCTGGCAGCCTTCCTGTTAGGCGTAGCCGCTGGCAGCAAGTACCAGGTGCTGGGGCTGCTGCCGCTGTTGGGTGCTGCGCTGCTGTGGCGCCACCGCTTGCGAGGCCCTGGCTGGCGCATCCGCAGCGAATGGCCCACCTGGATCGGTGCCGCCCTGGCCTTCGCGCTGCCATGCATTTACTGGTATGCCCGCAATGCCCTGCTCACGGGAGATCCCGTCAACCCGCTGGGCGGGCGCCTGCTGGGTTTCACGGACTGGAATCTGGACGACTACCTCTGGCAGCTGCAGGACCTGCGCAACCATGCAGCTTGGCCGCATTGGGCACTGTGGCCCGCGTTGGCCGCGCCCCTGCTGCCATCCCTGCGACGCATTCCGGCGCTGCGCGCGGCTTGGCTGGTGGCCGCCTATATGGCCCTGGTCTGGCTGCTGAGTTCCCGCTATCCGCGCTATCTGCTGCCCGCCTACCCACTCATAAGCTGGCTGTCGGCAGCTGTTTGCGTGCAACTCTTGCACCAACTGCCTGCCAAGCCAGGCCAACGCCTGACCGCCGCATTGGTAGCTTTACTGGTGCTGACACTGGGATTCATCGGTGCACGCAGTATCGCCAAATCATGGCCGCTGATCGCCCCCACCGAGGCCGCACGCGATGCCGTGCTGCAGCAGCAGGTCGCTGGCTACCAGGTCTGGCGGTACCTACAGGAACACCCCGAGACCAAGCTGTACCAGATGGGCCTGGAAGACAGCCTGTACTATGCGCCACGTGCGACATGGGGCGATATCTTCGGCCCATGGCGCTACCGCGACTACCAAAATCTGGCTCCGCAGCCGCTGCACCACAAACTGGGAACCGAAGGCTTTACCGCTCTGGTGATCCACACTGGCCGGGTGCCGACTGTGGCACAACAGCCTGAATTTTTGCAATATTTTGAATTAATGCTGGTTGATGGTGAGGTCAGGCTGTATCGTTTGAGACCGGGATTTTGAGCGATGATCGACCAGTCATCAATTGAAAATCACTCCGCTCTTTTTTCAAAGTCCAAGCTGGGAAATAATCTGCGACCGCCATCGGCAAAACTGATGGCGAAATCGAAAAAAAATAATTAAATTTATGAATCATCGACACTTTCTCGCAACCATTTTTTGGCCTTGCATGGCCATTATTTGCTTGTTATCACTGTGGCTACGAATGGCATTTCCGATATACGGACTGGGTTGGGCATCGTACGACGACCTCTTGTTCGTACGACAGGCGGCAGAGATTGGAATGGGAAATTGGCTGGGAAATTACAACAATCTCACCCTATCCAAGGGAATCGGTTATTCCTTGTTCATACTGGTGAACCATGCCACAGGCTTACCGTTGAAGTTCAGCGAACACGCACTCTACTTGGCCACGTCCTTGTACTTCTCGCTCACTGTTGCCCAGCTCTATCGTTCACGCTCTGCAGCCTTGGTCTGCTTTTTTCTTCTCGCCTTTATGCCTACCGCATGGGTATCGGGTGCTGGCGGACGTGTAGTACGCGAAGGCCTGTACATCTCTCAAGCGCTGCTGCTGCTGACCTTGGCCATCCGCTGCTGGGTATTGCCCCAAGCTGAATCAGTTGCGCTTCAGCTGCGGGGGCGTTGGCACACTTTGGTTGCGTTGGGTCTAGTAGGAGGTTGGTTCTGGATCACTCGCGAAGAGGGAGTTTGGCTGGTTCCTTCCATGCTCCTGCTGATGGTTTATTGGCTGATGCGCCAAATTCAATGGCGCAAGCAGTGGCGTGCCGCGCTCGCTTTTTTGGTATTGCCCTTGCTGACGGCATCGCTGGTAGTTCTCACCATCAATTCTGTGAATTACGCCGTCTATGGCACTTTCCGCAATAACGATTTCCGATCCAGCGATTTTCAAGCCGGGTATGGTGCATTGACTCGCATCCGGCATGACAACTGGCAGCGCTATGTGCTGTTCCCCAAAGATGCGCGCGAACGCGCCTATGAGATGAGCGCTGCTGCTCGCGAACTCAAGCCCTATTTTGAAGGTGCTGGTGGTCAGCGCTGGCGCGATGCTGGTTGCAACCAGACGCAGACTTCGCCTTGCCCGGAAATTCTGTCCGGCTGGTTCATGTGGGCACTTCGTGATGCGGTTGCTCAGGCCGGGCATTACAACAGTGCATATGACGCCCGGGCCTTTTACCGCCGTCTCTCCGCGGAGATAGAAGCAGGCTGCCAAAAGCGCCCTGGTGAATGCTTGCCAATGCGCAAAACTCTTCTTCCACCTTGGCATGAAGGGTATGCCGCCGATACGCTTCAAGCTTCATGGGCAGTATTCAACACGCTCGCCACTCTGGGAAATGGATTCCCTCGCATAGAAGCAAGTCTAGGCGATCCCAAACAATTGGCATTATTCGACTCAGTTACTAACGGTCGATTGGCACCGCCAGCAGACTCGAAGGGTTTATGGGGAGAGCACACATTGAAATCGCCGCGAGACAGCTTGCGGCTGAAATGGGCAGAGCACTTGAGTAAATGGATTTCCAATTTCTCGACCTATGCGCTGCCTTTGGCATTCGTCATTTGGCTAATCTGGTCAGTACTGAGCGTACTTCAATCGGTTCGGCATAGAACTTTGCCGACCCAAGCGTGGTGGGTCGCATCTGCCATTGCCGGTGGCATTATCACGCGCGTGCTTCTGCTGGGATTTCTGGAGGCAACCTCCATCCCCAGCAATAACATGCTCTACCTTTTCCCCTTAGTACCCTTCTCCCTTGTCATGCTTCCAGTCATGCTCTGGGGCGTGCTGCGCTGGCTATCTCCGAGAGTCAGGCACAATGCGGCAGCCGCTTGACTGATGAAAAATAACTCTGACATGACCGAGAATCCATCCAGCCTCTACCGCAACCAGCGCATCGCCGTCATCCTCCCCTGTCACAACGAAGAGCTGACCGTGCGCCCGGTGGTGGAAGGCTTTCGGCAAGCCTTGCCAGAGGCGGAAATCTATATCTTCAACAACCTATCGACGGATCGCACCGCCGAGATCGCTGTCGAAGTGGGCGCGCATCTGCGCAATGTCAATCTAAAGGGCAAAGGCAATGTGGTGCGCCGCATGTTTGCCGATGTGGATGCCGATATCTACGTGATGGCCGATGGCGACGCGACCTACCACGCGCCTTCGGCTCGCAAGCTCATCGACATGCTGATTGACCAACAGCTGGACATGGTGGTGGGCGCGCGGGTGGAGGCCGAACCCGCACCGGGCGACACAGGCATCACCTACCGTCCCGGCCATCGCTGGGGCAATAAGCTGCTCACCGGCACGGTGCAGCAGATCTTCGGCGGCAGTTTCCGTGACATGCTCTCGGGCTACCGGGTGTTCTCGCGGCGCTATGTCAAGTCCTTCCCTGCGCATTCGCAAGGCTTCGAGATCGAGACTGAGCTCAATGTCCATGCGCTGGAGTTGCGAATGCCATGCACCGAGGTTGATACGCCTTATGGTGCCCGGCCTGAGGGCTCCGCCAGCAAGCTGTCCACCTACCGCGACGGCTGGCGCATCCTCAAGACTATTGGCCGCCTGGTGGTCAGCGAAAAGCCCCTGCAGTTCTTCGGCTGGCTGGGCGCTGCGCTGGCACTGATCGCCATTGCACTGGCCGTTCCCATATTGATGGAGTACAGCCACACGGGCATGGTGCGACGCTTTCCCACCTTGGGTTTGGTAACCGCCATGATGGTTTGCGGAGGCGTATCTTTTGTCACCGGCCTGATCCTGCAAGCCATTACCTTAACGCGGCGCGAGATCAAGCAGTTTGCTTATCTGGCATCTGTAGCCAATACACCGAGCAAGTGATGGGTTTCAAGATCAAGCGCTCGGTGCTGTGGTTTCTGATCGCAGGTTCGCTCGCTTTTGTTGTCGATGTTGCGGTACTGACCTTGCTGCGCGATGCCCTCGGTGTATATGCCGCACGGGCTGTTTCGTTCTGGCTGGCGGCCACCACCACCTGGCTGATCAACCGCAATATCTCCTTTGCCGGCCGCAGCGCCAGCGGCAGCTTGCTGACAGAGTATCTGCGTTATCTGGGGCTGATGCTGGGCGGAGGCGCAGTCAACTTGGCGGTGTACTCGTTGCTGGCCTGGATCTTTCCCCAAGGCCCGCTCTGGTTGATGCTGTATGTAGCAGCCGGTACCCTGGTCGCGATGACGGTGAACTACCTCAGCATGACCCGGTTGCTGTACCGCCAGCGCCAAGAACATTGATACAGGCTGGGCGAGAACGCAAATGCGTGCGGTATGCGGGTATGGGACAAGACGAGAACGCAAGAGAAAGTGAAACGTATGGAACCGCTACGCCTGCACCCCGTCAATAATTTCGACGCCTTGCGCTTGGCCGCCGCTTTGGCCGTGCTGTTCAGCCATCAGTACCCGATCACTGGCACAACGCCCCCCGCCTGGATGAACGTAGCGATGGTCGGTGGGGTTGCTGTGATGGCTTTCTTTGTGATCAGCGGCTACCTGGTTACCCTCAGCTGGTTCTATCAACCGCGCCTGTGGGCGTTTTGTGCAAAACGTGCGCTGCGCATCTGGCCTGCGTTGCTGACCGTGGTATTGCTGGCTACCCTGGTATTGGGCTCCATCGTTACGACCCTGCCCCTGCCCGAGTACTTCAGCCACCCTATGACCTGGGACTATCTGCACAACCTGGTGCTGCAGACGCGCTTCGGTCTTCCCGGGGTATTTGCAGGCAATACCTTCCCTCATACGGTCAATGGCTCTTTATGGACCATTCCCATCGAGGTGAGTTGCTATGCCGCACTGGCAGCAGCGGGAGCATGCGGGCTGCTGCGCTTTCGTTGGCTGTGGGCCGCCATCTGCGCTGCATACCTGCTGTGGTTTCTTACCCATAAGACTGTGGATTTGACGGGAGTCATGACCCACTGGTGGGAGTTTCCGGCGTACTTTGCGTTTGGCTCGTTGATTGCCTGCTTCCATCAGCAGTTCTTGCAGCGCCGTGCGCTGTTTGCGGCTATTGCCTCTGCTTGTGCGCTGGCTGCCTATGTGTGCGGATTTTCCTACTCCGCGATTTTGCTGTTTCTGCCAGCAGTACTGCTGGCTGTGGGTACCGCCTCTTGGCCTGTGTTGTCTCAGGCAGGCAGGTTTGGCGATGTCTCCTATGGTACTTATCTGTATGCGTTTCCTATCCAGCAGACGGTACGCTTGCTGGCGCCCGATCTGGGTTTCACCAGCAGCCTGGCTATCGTGGTAATGCTGACTTTGGTGGCCGGCTGGCTGTCCTGGCGTTTGGTGGAACAGCCAGCACTGCGGCTCAAGACCCGTTGGCAATAAGTTGGCATGCAGTACAGAAAAGACATTGATGGCTTACGCGCCATCGCCGTAGGCTCCGTCATCCTCTTCCATGCTGGTTTATCCCGGCAACTGCCAGGAGGATTTTTCGGCGTCGACATCTTTTTTGTCATCAGCGGCTTTTTGATTGGCCGCATTCTGTTCAGCGAAATTGCCGAAGGGCGCTACAGCCTGCTTCGTTTCTACGAACGGCGAGCGCGGCGTATTCTGCCAGCGCTGTTTTTTGTCTTGCTGCTGAGCTATGGCTTTGCACGCCTGCTGCTGACGCCGCTGGCGTTCGCCGACTTCCGCAACAGCTTGTTTGCCACCTTGGGCTTTGCGTCCAACATCTATTTCTGGCTGCACAGCAGCTATTTTGAACCGGCCAGCGAACTCAAGCCCCTGCTCCACACCTGGAGCCTGGGGGTGGAAGAGCAGTACTACATCCTCTTCCCACTGCTCGCCTTTGCGCTGCGCAACTCACCTTGGCGTTGGGCAGCCATCGCACTGTGCGCTGCCGCGAGCTTCATCTGGGCGGTGGCTACTGTATCCGCCCACCCCAATGCCGCGTTCTACTTGCTGCCTGCACGGGCCTGGGAGCTTCTGCTAGGTGCGCTAGGTGCGCTCTGGGTTGCCAAGAACACATTAGCGCCCCAATCACGGGTAGCCCTTTCGGTGCTGGGGCTCATCTTGATCCTTGTTGCCCTGCTGGGTTTGGATGCGCATCTGCCCCACCCCGGCGCCTACACCTTGATCCCCACGCTGGGCACGGCATTGGTGCTGGTCGCACAAAGCCCTGGCGGCGTGGCTACCCGATTGCTGCAGTTGCCGCCGATGGTCTGGCTCGGTCAGATCAGCTACAGCGCCTATCTCTGGCACCAACCCCTGTTTGCGTTCTGGATCTACCGCTTTGGCAAACCCTCGTTTGAGCACTATGCCTTCGCCCTGATCGTGGCGACCTTGGTATTGGCTTACCTGTCCTGGCGATTCATCGAGAACCCAACCAGAAGCGCCGCACGGACATCCCACCAGCGCTTTGTCTGGTTCGGCGCTGCGGCGGTGGTGGTGCTAGCCACCGCCTTGGTCCCCCAAACCTGGTTTCTCAGCCACCGTGCCAACGAGGCCTTGCAGCAGTTGGCCCGTATCGAGAACCTCTACGACCACTTTGAGTTTCAGAAGAACATCCGCCATCAGGTCTGCCATTCAGTGTCGATGGCAGACCGCGAGCGCAACGGCTGCCTGGATACCCGCAGCAAGAATATGGTGTTGTTCGGTGATTCCTACGCGGCGACACTGTATGAAGGCTTGCGGCACGAGCGCGACAGCAAATACACGGACTACGGCATCATCCAATTGACAGATGGCAATGCTCCACCTTTTTTTCAGGAGGGGCAGATCGATGGAGGGGCGCCACTTCGGAATATCAACGAAGCCAAGCTGCAGGCGATTGCGGCCTTGCAGCCCCAGAAGATCGTCATCAACTGGATGATGAATGGCAAAAACAGCAGCGATGAGCCACACAAGGAGCTGGCCGCTTTGCAAGCGACCATTGCCCGCTTGCAGGCCGTCAGTCCTCACAGCCACATTGTCGTCATCGGCCCCGTCCCCCACTGGTCGGTCTCGCTGCAGAAGAACCTGATGGAATTCATCAACGACCAGGATGCCTTTCCGCGCTACATGCAGCAGGGACTGTCTGCCAATGAAGCGCAATGGGACGCCTATTTCAGCAGCCATTTGCAGAAAACCAAAACTACTTACCTGTCCGCGCTGGACGTGTTCTGCACGCCCGCCGGGTGCCTGACCTCGGTTGATGGCACCATTGCGGGCATGACCGCGGTCGATTGGGGGCACCTGACCAAGGCCGGATCGCTGTATCTGGCCGAAAAAATAGCCCCCCACATCTTTGATTAGTCTCTCTCGCCTCCGCAATGCTAGCTCTTGATACCTGGAATCCGTCCTCTCTGCCCATCCTCGGCCTGCTGACCGATATCGACGACACCCTGACTACAGAGGGCAGCGTCCCTGACAACGTGGTGCAGGCCATCGCTGCCCTCAAGGCCAAGGGCCTGGCCGTGGTCCCCATCACCGGCCGGCCGGTGGGCTGGAGCGAGCCCTTTGCCGCTGCCTGGCCGGTCGATGCCATCGTGGCCGAGAACGGTGCCGTGGCGCTGCGCCGCAATGCCAACGGCGGGCTGGACAAGCTCTACCAGCAGGACGAGGCCACGCGCATCGCCAACTTTGCCAAGATGCAGGCGGTGCTGACGCAGATCGAGCAGACGGTGCCGGGCGCCCAGCGCGCCACCGATTCGGCCGGGCGCGAATGCGATATCGCTGTGGACCACAGCGAGTTCACGCAGATGCCGCAGGCTGATATCGACCGCTGTGTGGCGCTGATGCAGGCGGCTGGCATGAACGCCACCGTCAGCTCCATCCACATCAATGGCTGGTTTGGCGGGCACAACAAGCTCGAAGGCGCACGCTGGATCGTCAAGACCTTGTTCGGTCGCGACCTGGACGCGGAAATCGGCCAGTGGTGCTATATCGGCGATTCCACCAATGACCAGCTGATGTTCCAGCATTTCGACAACAGCTTTGGCGTGGCCAACATCGAGCGCTTTGTGCCCCAGCTGCAGCACCTGCCGCGCTATGTGACGCGCGGCGAGCGCGGCGCTGGCTTTATCGAGCTGGCCGAACGCATCTGCGCGCTGAAGTAAGCGCTGGGGCGGCGAACCGGCCGCCCCTGCACGGCAAAAACGCCCGCGGCACCTGAGGTGCAACGGGCGTTTTGTCATGCGGAAGGCGTGGAAGCGCTATGTCTGCATCAAGGCTTGAAGTCGAACTGCTGCTGCAGGATGACCTTCATCGGCTGGTTGTTCTTCATCGCAGGGCGGTACTTCCACAGGCGCACCGCGCGCTCCACCTCGGTGGCCATATCACGGGAGGTGGTGGTCAGCGTCTTCACATCGCTGACGGCACCGTCGGTGTTGACGACGAACTGCACGCGCACGCTGGCCGGTTGAGGCTGGGCACCTGCAGGGTAAGGAAAGCGTGGCGATGCGCCGGTCAGCAGCTGGGGCGCCGTGTCGCAGGCATTGTCGGCGCAGCCGGCTGCAGCGGGGGCTGCAGTGGCGGCTGGGGCCGTGGTCGCAGCAGCGCCAGCATCAGGCGTTGGAGCCGGCCCATTGGTGGCGCAACCTGCCAGCAGTGCGGCAAGGACGGTGACAACGGCAGAACTGGTACGGATCAATGGCATGGTCTGAAGCTTCCAAAAGTCTCATGGTGGTGCGGTCCAGGCCAACCTGGCGTGCACAGGGCGCGGCGCAACAACGGTGCCCGCGCAGCAAACCCCATGTTTTACCACGGGCCTGCGGCTCTAATGTGGAGAAATCGGGTACATGCCCGCCCCAGCATGTCGAAATTGCCGTGCGTGACTACGCGTACTGGCACTAGCGGTTAGGATTTACAGCTGTTCGCCCGCAGCCGTGCCCCGGCTGCCCGCGACGGCCCGACCACTGGATACCTCCAAGACACGCAAGGAAAATTGGCAATGACCACTGCATATCCGGATACCCGACTGCTGATCAACAACGAATGGCAAGATGCCTCCGATGGCAAGACCATCGATGTGGTCAACCCCGCCACCGGCAAACCCATCGGCAAGGTGGCCCATGCCACCAAGAAAGACATGGACCGTGCATTGGAAGCCGCTCAGGCGGGTTTCCTGGTCTGGCGTGCAACCCCTGCCATCGAGCGCGCCAACACCATGCGCCGAGCTGCTGCGCTGCTGCGTGAGCGTGCCGAGCAAATTGGCCGCCTGCTGACCCAGGAGCAAGGCAAGCCTTTTGCCGAAGCCAAGGGCGAAGTGCTGGCCGGTGCCGGCATCATCGAATGGTTTGCCGATGAAGGCCTGCGCGTCTACGGCCGCATCGTGCCCGCCCGCGTGCCCAATGTGCAGCAGCTGGTGATCAAGGAGCCGGTCGGCCCCATCGCCGCGTTCACGCCCTGGAATTTCCCGGTCAACCAGGTGGTGCGCAAGCTCGGCGCCGCACTGGGCACCGGTTGCTCCTTCCTGTTGAAGGCGCCTGAAGAAACCCCCGCATCCCCTGCCGCGCTGCTGCAGTGCTTTGTCGATGCCGGCCTGCCCAAGGGCGTGCTGGGCCTGCTGTTCGGCTCGCCCGCCGAGATCTCCGAGTACCTGATCCCCCACCCGATCATCCGCAAGGTGACCTTCACCGGCTCCACCGCCGTGGGCAAGCAGCTGGCCGCACTGGCTGGCGCCCACATGAAGCGCGTGACCATGGAGCTGGGCGGCCACGCACCGGTGATCGTCGCAGAAGACGCCGATGTGGAACTGGCCGTCAAGGCCACCGCTGCCGCCAAGTTCCGCAATGCCGGTCAGGTCTGCATCTCGCCCACCCGTTTCCTGGTGCACGCCGATGTGAAGGACGCCTTTGTCAGCGCCTTCGTCAAGCACGCCGAAAGCCTGAAGCTGGGTGATGGCCTGACGGACGGCACCACCCTGGGCCCCCTGGCCAATGCCCGCCGCCTGACCGCCATGGCCCAGGTCGTCGAAGACGCCGCCGCCAAGGGTGCCAAGGTCGCCACCGGTGGCGCACGCGTGGGCAGCGAAGGCAACTTCTTCGCCCCCACCATCCTGGCCGATGTGCCGATGAACGCCTCGGTGTTCAACGACGAGCCCTTTGGCCCGATTGCCGCGATCCGCAGCTTTACGAAGCTGGAAGACGCGATCACCGAAGCCAACCGCCTGCCTTTCGGCCTGGCGGCCTACGCCTACACCCGCTCGTACAAGAATGTGCAGCTGCTGTCGAACCAGATCGAAGCGGGCATGGTCTGGATCAACCAGGCCGCCACGCCAACGGCCGAGTTCCCCTTCGGCGGCGTGAAGGACTCCGGCTACGGCAGCGAAGGCGGCCCGGAAGCCATGGAGGCTTACCTGAACTCCAAGGCGGTGTCGATCACCGCCGTGTAAAAACGGCCCAAGGGCCTGGGCGCAGGCCTTGACCACAAAAAAGCAAGTCTGCGGACTTGCTTTTTTCTTGGGCGCTACCATCAGGCCGCGCCAGATTCAGGAGGCTGCATCCGCCTCGCGCTCGCGCCGGCTGGGCAGGCCAAAGGCGATCGCGCCCAAGGCCCCTTGCACCAGCGCATACACGCCATAGATCAGCCCCACACCGACGGCCAAGGCCGCCGGCACGCCAAAGGGCGCCAAGGCCGCGGCACTGGCCGCTTCGCGCGTGCCCCAGCCGCCTACGCTGACGGGCAAGGCCGCCATCAGAAAAATGGGGGCCATCGCAAAGGCCCAGGCGGCCAGGTCCAGATGGATGCCCAGTGCCAGCCCACCCAGCGCCAGGGCTGCGGCGGACAGCAGCTGCACCAGTGCAGAAGAGCCGGCCTGTACCAGCATCTGGCGGTTGAAGTCCGGGCGCGCAGCGGCCTGTAGCAAGGGTTGCAACCAGCCCGGCAGACTGGCCGCCTGGCGCTGGCCCAACCACCACAGCAACAGCCAGGGCAGCGCAATCCAGACGATAACGCCGAGGACCATCAAGACCTGCAGCGCCAGCGGAGAGATATGCAGCACGGGCGCCAAGGCAGTGGCGGACAGCGCCGCGCCGATGGCGCCAATGGCGCAGAGCATCCACAGGCCGCTAAAGCGGTCGAGCAGCACCGACAGCGAGGCAGCGGCCTTGCCCTGCCCACTGCGCTGCAGCACCACGGCGCGGTAGACATCGCCGCCCACCACCGCGCCGGGCAGCAAGGCATTGAGGCCAATCGCCTGAAAATACCAGCGCAGCGCATCGGGCCAGCGCATCGGTGCGCCCAGCCACTGCGCCAGTGCACGCCAGCGCCAGGCAGACACCACGTTCGACGCGATGGCTGCCGCCAGCCCCGCCAGCAGCCAGCGCCCATCGGCCGCTCGCAGACGGGCCCAGAGGGCAGCAGGGTCGGCAAAGTAGGCCACGGCGCCCAGCAAGGCGGCGCCACACAAGGCCTTGATGCAGGCTTTTTGTGTACGGTTCACACCAGGGGGCGCTTAAAGACTCGGGGCGGCAGCGGGCTGCACAGCCTGCTCGCGCGCCGCATGGGCGTCCCGGCGCACCATGCGGGGGGTCTCGCCCGTCTCGTCAATCACATAGTCGTCCGCATAGTACTGGCGGCCACCGCCCGACTCGTAGTAGATGCGGGTCAGCAGCTCACCGATCAGGCCGGCGGCGACAAAGGTCATGCCCATCAGCACCAGCATCACGCCGATGATCAGCAAGGGCCGGCCGCCAATGCTCTCACCCATCAGCTTGACGATGAACAGGTAGGCCAGGATCAGAAAGCCGGGGGTGGCCAGCCACAGGCCCAGGCCGCCAAAGGCATGCAGCGGGCGCTGGCGGTAGCGCATCAGGAAGACCATCAGGATCAAATCCAGAATCACGCGGAAGGTGCGGTCAATGCCGTACTTGGAGACACCCGCCGTGCGTGCGTGGTGGCGCACAGGTACTTCGGTGATGCGGGCACCGGCATCGCGCGCCAGCGAGGGGATGAAGCGGTGCAGCTCGCCATAGAGGTGCACGCGGTCGATGATGTGGCGGCGGTAGGCCTTGAGCGCGCAGCCATAGTCGTGCAGCTGCACGCCGGTGGCGTTGGAGATCAAACGGTTGGCAATCTTGGACGGCAGCTTGCGCGAGATCGCGGCATCCTGGCGGTCCTTGCGCCAGCCGGAGACCATATCGACGCTCGGGTCGGTCTCCAGGCGGTTGAGCAGCAGAGGAATGTCGTCGGGCTCGTTTTGCAGGTCGGCGTCCAGGGTCACCACATAGCGGCCCTGCACCCGGTCAAAACCGGCTTGCAGCGCACTGGACTGGCCATAGTTGCGCGCGAGGATGACTGGGCGCAGCCAGGGCCGCGTGGCAGCCAACTCCAGCAGGCGCTTGGCGCTGTCGTCCTTGGAGCCATCGTCGACGGCAATCAGCTCATAGCTCAGCGGCTGCGAGCGCATGGCCGCGTCAATCCGGTCGACCAGGGCGATCAGATTGTCGAACTCGTTGTAGATAGGGACGACGATGGAAACAGCAGGGGACATAAAAGGCACATTGCAAAAAGCCGCTCAGACAGGCGGCTGGGCCGGTACCGGAAACGGTGTGCGGCGCAGCCCAACCGGGGTGGGCGACTCTTCTGGCATTGGTAAAACAGCGGTCGCCTATACTACCTGATCCGCTTTTTCCTCTGCTGCTGATGCGACAGGCTGGTGCCGCGCCTTGGGGCTGCGGGCCCTGTATGCACCAGCATTTCGTGTTTCTGCCATGACCTCTGCGTCCCCCTCCCCCGCCAAAGATTGGCAGTCCCAGCTCTACCGCCACCCGCTGGCCTGGGTGCTGCTGCTGGCCTGTGCGCATGTCATCTCGCGCGTGGCCATATCGGACGGCATGAAATGGGACGAGTCCGAACAAATTCTCTGGTCCCAGCAGTTCCTGCTGGGCTACGGCGCCCAGCCGCCCGCCTACAGCTGGCTGCAATGGCTGGTGGGCCAGCTGCTGGGCCCCACGGTGCTGTCGCTGTCGCTGGTCAAGCACAGCCTGATCGTGCTCACCTATGTGCTGGCCTGGCAAACCGGCCGCGCGTTGCTGCCGGCCAAGGGCGCCTTCTGGGTCGCTGGCGGCCTGCTGCTGATGCTGCCGTTTGGCTGGGACAGCGTGCGCGACCAGACCCACACCATTCTGGTAACCGCGATGACCTTTGGCGCCTGGTGGATGGCCTTGCGCCAGGTGCGCGCACCGGCGCTGGTCAACTTTGTCGGCCTGGGCATCTTCTGTGGCGTAGGCATGCTGGCCAAGTACAGCTTTGCGATGCTGATCGGCGTGTTTGCCGTGGCCGCCTTCAGCGTGCCCCAGGTGCGCCGGGCGCTGCTGGGCCGGGGCTGGTGGCTGGCGCCCTTGATTGGCCTGCTGATCTTTGCGCCACATGGCTACTGGCTGCTGCACCACTGGCGTGAGGCCACGACCGAAACCATCCACAAGATGGATATCTCCACCCAGGTGTCCCACCTCAAGGGCCTGGGCGCCTTGGCGGCCGCCGTGTTCTCGACGCTGGGCCTGTGGCTGCTGGTCAGCCTGGCCAGCTACCGCAGCCGTTTGTGGAAAGCCGATGCAGCACCATCCCCCGCCGCAGATGCGGCCCTGCCGGAATGGCGGGTCTGGGCCTGGCCGCTGCTGTGGCGCTACCTAGCGCTGGTGTTTGCGATCCTGGTGGGCATGGTGCTCGTGGGGGATGTCAGCAGCTTCAAGCAGCGCTGGGTGCTGCCGCTGACCGCTGTGGCGCCGCTGGCCTTGTATGTCTGGCGCCCGCGCCTGCTGGCCGATGGCGTGGGCCGGGGCTACACCACCACGGTGCTGGTGTTTGCGCTGGTCTTCCTGACTCTGGCCACTGTGCGCCCCTGGCAGTCCAACCTGCGCAAGGATCCGGACGAGCTCAACCACCCCGTCGTGCAGCTGAGCGCGTCGCTGGCGGCTGCGGGCTACGACGGCCAAGGCGTCATCGTCGGCTCGGACAACATGGTCGCTGCGATGCTGCGCTCGCGCAACCCCCGGGCCTATGCGACGGCCTGCACGGCCGAGTTTGGCCGCATGGCCGACTGCCTCGCTCAGGCCCGCGCCAAGGCCGCGCAAACCGGCAGCGGCCTGCTGTACATTGCCCGCATGGACAAGGCCACGCCCGACTGGTGGGAGGCGGTGCTGGCCACGGCGCCCGGCGCCACCCTCCAAGATCTGACCCTTCCGTTTTCCCATATGCGTGCCAGCACGCCGCCCATGCACTACCAGTTTGTGTGGCTGCCCGCACCCATCACCCCATGAAACCTGTTCTCGTCACCGGCGCTGCCGGCTTTATCGGCATGCACTGCGCCTTGCGCCTGTTGGAGCGTGGCCTGCCCGTTGTCGGCATCGACAACCTCAACAGCTACTACGACGTCGCGCTCAAGCAGGCCCGGCTCGCGCAGCTGCAAAGCCATCACCACTTCCGCTTCATCCAGCTCGATCTTGCCGACCGCGCCGGCATGGCCGCGCTGTTTGATGAAGTGCAGCCCCAACGCGTGCTGCACCTGGCCGCCCAGGCCGGGGTGCGCTACTCCATCGACCAGCCGGACGCCTACACGGATTCGAACCTGTTGGGCTTTGGCCATGTGCTGCAGGGCTGCCGCAAGCACCAGGTCGCGCACCTGGTCTATGCCAGCAGCTCCAGCGTCTACGGCGGCAATGCCAAGATGCCTTATGCCGAGAGCGATGCCGTCGACCACCCGATCAGCTACTACGCGGCCACCAAGAAGGCCAACGAGCTGATGGCCCACACCTACTCGCACCTCTACCAAATGCCCACCACCGGGCTGCGCTTTTTCACGGTCTACGGGCCCTGGGGCCGGCCGGACATGGCCTTGTTCAAGTTCACCAAGGCCATGCTGGCGGGCGAGACCATCGACGTCTATGGCAATGGCCAGCTGGTGCGCGATTTCACCTTCATCGACGACATCGTCGAAGGCATTCTGCGTGTGCTGGACAAACCCGCCACGCCCGATGCCCGCTACGACCCTCTGCAACCCAACCCGGGCACCAGCACCGCGCCCTACCGCATCTTCAACATCGGCAACAGCCAGCCCACCGTGCTGATGGACTACATCGCCGCGTTGGAATCCGCGCTGGGCATGCAGGCCCATAAGCGCATGCTGCCCATCCAGCCGGGCGACATGCACAGCACCTCGGCCGACACCCGGGCCTTGCAGGCCTGGGTGCAGTTCGCCCCTTCTTTCACTGTCACAGACGGAATCCAGCGCTTTGTCGACTGGTACCGCTCGTTCTACCGCGTATGAAAGTCACTGTTTTTGGAACCGGCTATGTCGGTCTTGTTCAAGGTGCCGTGCTGGCCGATGTCGGCCACCAGGTGCTGTGTGTCGATGTGGATGCCGCCAAGGTCGCCGCACTGCAGGCCGGCCAGATCCCCATCCATGAGCCGGGCCTGGACAAGCTCGTCACCAGCAACCATGCCAATGGCCGGCTGCGCTTTACCACCGATGCGGCCCTGGGCGTCAGCCACAGCGAGGTGATCTTCCTGGCTGTGGGCACGCCCCCCGATGAGGACGGCAGCGCCGACCTGCAGTATGTGCTGGCCGTGGCCCGCACCATAGCCCAGCACATGGATGGCCCGCGCATCGTCATCAACAAATCCACCGTGCCGGTGGGCACGGCCGACAAGGTGCGCGCGGTGATCGCCGAGGGCCTGGCGGCAAGGGGCGCCAGCTACGGCTTCGATGTGGTCTCCAACCCGGAATTCCTCAAGGAAGGCGCCGCCGTGGCCGACTGCCAGCGGCCCGACCGCATCATCATCGGCACCAGCAACCCCACGTCAGAGGCGCGGCTGCGCGAGCTGTATGCGCCCTTCAACCGCAACCACGACAAGATCGTGGTGATGGATGTGCGCAGTGCCGAGCTGACCAAGTACGCCGCCAATGCGATGCTGGCCACCAAGATCAGCTTCATGAACGAGATCGCCAACCTGGCCGAACGCCTGGGCGCCAATGTGGAAGCGGTGCGCCGTGGCATTGGCAGCGATCCGCGCATTGGCTACCACTTCATCTACCCCGGTGTGGGTTATGGCGGCAGCTGCTTCCCCAAGGATGTGAAGGCCCTGGTGCGCACCGCCGAGGAAATCGGCTTCGACCCCTTGCTGCTCAACGCCGTCGAGGCCCGCAATGCCGCCCAGCGCCATGTGCTGTTCGAGCGCATCAGCGCCTTCTACGGCGGCCAGCTGCAGGGCAAGACAGTTGCGCTGTGGGGCCTGGCCTTCAAGCCCAATACCGATGACATGCGCGAGGCGCCCAGCCGCAACCTGCTGGAATCGCTGTGGGCCGCAGGCGCCCGCGTGCAGGCCTATGACCCCGTCGCGATGCAGGAAGCCCAACGCATCTACGGCGAGCGCAGCGACCTGGTGCTGGCAGCCGACCCCGAGGCTACCCTGCAAGGTGCCGACTGCCTGGCCATCGTCACCGAGTGGCAGATCTTCCGCGCGCCCGATTTTGGCCAACTGGCCCAGCGCCTGCGCGACCGCATGATTTTTGATGGCCGCAACCTCTATGACCCGGCCTTGGTAGCCGGTTATGGCCTGGGCTATGTGTCCATCGGCCGCCAGCCAGTGCCGCGCAGCGAATAAGGCGCTTGCCGGTCAGCCACAAAAAAAAAGCGAGCCCCAGTGAACTGACCCCAAGAAGTTGGACAGTTAAATGCTAGAGGCTCAAGGCCTGAGTTCGGTACTCCACCGGACTCAGGCCTTTTAGTTTGAGCTTGAGCCGGTGGTGGTTGTAGTAGTGAATGTAGTC
>Ga0308156_1000949_pt1 | contig 41607 bp, 41 predicted proteins | sample PhyAR2_FD_201041 | JGI IMG/M metagenome (GOLD analysis project Ga0308156, IMG submission 201041) | Phyllosphere microbial communities from UC Gill Tract Community Farm, Albany, California, United States - DLSL A.R2 | ecosystem: Host-associated > Plants > Phyllosphere > Unclassified | place: USA... | reverse complement strand
GAAGTCACTGGGCCAAAAAATCTCCTTAATTTCGGAGGTCGTCGGGCCATTTCTCTGTTGAAAACGGAGGTCATTGGGCCACTTTCCTTTAAACTGCCTAAGTTGCTGCTGTATAAACTTATCACAGCAGTATGGCAGGACAACGGAAAGATAAAATGGAACTTAGAACACTTATCCTTCTTAAGGAAAAAGGACTCAGCAACCGTAAGGTTGCCGAAATGATGAACATCAACCGTAAAACGGTAGACAGTTACATGCGACGTTTTAATGGACTGGAACTGGAGTACCGTGAGCTTTTGTCGATGGAAGACGCTAAGCTTCACGATCTTTTTACCGAAGAAGATCAAACTGAAAAAGAACGTTATGAAGCCTTATCTTCGCAGTTCAGTAACATTCAGAAAGAGCTGAAACGTCCAGGTGCCACCCTGCATACTATCTGGCAAAATTACCTGCTAGAGTATCCGAATGGCTACCGTTATACGCAGTTTACAACACATTACAGGCATTGGAAAGGAAAGGTAAAAGCATCAGGAAAGCTCGAGCATAAGGCAGCACAGAAGCTTTTTGTAGACTTCACTGGCAAGAAAATGCATTATGTGGACCGTGAGACAGGCGAAGCTATCCCCGTGGAGATCTTTGTTGCTGTATATCCATGCAGCCAATATACTTTTGTCAAAGCGGTAGCCAGCCAGAAACGTGAAGACTTTATAGATTGCTTGGATAGCTGTCTAAGATGGTCAGGTGGAGTACCCCAGGCTATAGTCTCTGATAACCTAAAGTCGGCTGTGAGCAAAGGCTCTAAATACGCACCGGAAATCAACAAAACCCTTGCGGACTTTGCTCTTTTTTACGGCTGTGTAGTGGATCCTGCCCGCCCTTACCACCCTCAGGATAAGGCATTGGTAGAGCGCAGTGTTACATTGGTATACCAGCGTATCTTTTATCCTTTGGACAATCAAACCTTCTTTAGTCTGAATGATCTTAATGCTGCAATTGCCGAACAGTTGGTACGTTACAATGATTACCTGTTTTCACACGGAGGTGCTACTAGACGGAGTCAGTTTATTGATCTGGAAAAAAAATATCTGGGTCCGCTGCCTACATCAACATATAATCTGAGGTACTTCAGGCGTGCAAAAGTGCAGAAAATATCCCATATCTACCTAAGTGTGGACAGGAACTATTACAGCGTTCCCCATCGCTATATCGGCCATCATGTAGAAGTTCAGTATAATAAAGAGACAGTGGAGGTGTTCTATAACTTTCAGCGGATAGCTAAACATCAGCGATCGTTCCGGCCAGGATCCTATACTACCCGGGGAGATCACATGCCTTCTTCCCATCAGGTCTACAACGATTGGAATCCGTTATACTTTGAGCAGCAGGCTTCGGCTATCGGTGCCTCTACCCAGGAATATATTCGAAGGCTTATTGCGCAGTACAATTACCCTGAACTGGCATACAAACAAGCGCAGGGAATACTCTCATATGCAAAAGCATATGGTGCTACACGATTGAATAATGCTTGCAAAAGAGCGCTTTTACATCACTGGGCATCCTATCATACCATATCCAATATCCTGAAAAATGGACTTGACACACTACAGGAAGAACCTCAGGCAATCTTCAGCATCCCTATGCATGAAAACTTGCGGGATGCATCAATCTATAAATAATACCAAAACATATAAAAGTAATATGAACGAAAACACAACAATCGAAAAGATGCGCAAAATGCGAATGACGACAATGGCTGAACTCTATAGATCCAGCGTGAATGAAAACCTTTTTCGTGAGATGAGCGTGGATGACTTTATGGCGACGATAATTGATGCTGAATGGGAAGCCAGGCAGAATAAGAACATTGATAATCTTATTCAAAAAGCCTGTTTCAAGGAAAAGGCAGCAGCTACAGACATTGATTACACACCTTCCAGAGGGTTGGATCGCAATATGTTCGAAAGATTGCTTTCACTAGGCTTTATAAATCGTCGGGAGAATGTTATTCTGACAGGGCCTGCTGGGTCAGGAAAAAGCTTCCTCGCTCAGTGTATAGGTGTTAAAGCCTGTCAGATGCTTTTCAAAACACTTTACCTCAACACAGGAAGGTTCTTTGATATGGTGAAAATAGCGCGATTGGACGGTACCTATCATAAGTTGCTCAAAAGAATTGAAAGAGCAGAATTGCTCATACTAGATGACTTTGGTCTTACCCCGATAGATCAGCAGGCAAGAACAGCTTTATTGGATATTATAGAAGATCGCTACAACAGCGCTTCACTGATCATGGCTACACAGATACCTGTAGAAAAATGGCATGGGCTGATTGGCGAAAGCACGATCGCTGATGCTATCCTAGATCGGGTCACTTTCTCTTCACATAGAGTGCTGCTGGAAGGCGAATCTTACAGAAGAAAAAAGAAATTGGAATCATAATCGCAATTGTATATTATTGTAATCGGAAAGTGGCCCAATGACTAGCGAAATAATTGGCCCAATATCACCGAAATCACTGGCCCAGTATCACCGAAATAGACAGCTGACTGGAAATGACCTTGAGGAGGTCTTCTTTTGAGAGATTTTCCAGTGCTTTTTCCATGGTGTAAATATAAGGAAAAAGTGGCTTTTATCCTATATAAAACCATTTTTAAGGCAAAGAAAACCGTCTTTTTTGAATACTTTTCATAACCTGTATACCCTCAACCATCAGTACCAGATCACTCCAGGACAATTCTCCGTTTTTTACATGTGGCGGTAAAAAGGTCCCGCTTTCCAGACGTTTGTAATACAACACAAAGCCTCCTTTTTCCCAGTGGAGAAGTTTTATGTGCGTACCGCTACGGTTCAGAAACACGAATACCTCACCACTGGTAGCTTGTCGTTGCATCACTGAGGTGATCAGTCCGCATAGTCCATCGAATGATTTGCGCATATCACAGTGGCTATCGTAAAGGTAAAACCGATGTGAGGAACCCAGCGAAAACATTAGTAAAGCTGTATCAGTTGAGAAACAAGGGCCAAATCGTGCGCTACCTTAATACGTACTCCGTTGGGATAAATAACTTCAACTTCATGTTTACTGCTGATCTTATCGATGTTTATAAAACTACCGCTGGCTGTTTCTTCCCCTTTGCTGCGCGAAAACCAATAATAAAAAGTGGCTTCGTTAATCCCGTTTTCAGCGCAATAAGTTTTCTTGCTCTTGCCGCTAGCTCGCCAGTCTGATATCATAGACAGCATGACAGCTCTTTTTTCTTGCATATTCATAATGCAAAGCTAGATCTTGAACTTAAGATTTTAAATATGTACTTGGTAGGATGGATACCCGGAAGCTATTGAGAATTTTAGCGAAGAGGCTGTGTTCAACTTCTTTAACAGCTTTCACGACAGCAGTTCTAATAATGGGGCTATTTATGCAACTGGCTGCACCTTCAATCCACTTGACAAACTCATGGAAGCTCAAGAAGAAAACAAAAAACTTTACGAGCGTCTTTTAGACGCGGAAAAATCTAAGGTGGAGTATTTGGAGAGGTTGCTGAAGGGGAATGAGTAATGTTGTTAAAACACTCCCATATTTTTCCAACGAACTAATCAATAATTCAAACATGTCACACATAAACGACATGTTTGAATTAATTATATAAATCACATCAAAAGCTTTTCGATGATAATGTATTAAGTAGTTTGATAATGATGATCGATACGATCGAAAAATGCAAGAGGATCTTGAGTAAATTCTCGGTCGGCAAATATAGCTTTAAGTAATTGTCTATCAGCTAAAAACTCAACTAGTCGTTCTCTAAACCAGCTTTTAAATCCATTAAAGCTATCTATGTCATTTTCATTTAGGCCAGTGAAATCTAATGGATTGTAACCATGGAAATAGGAATACAGTGTAAACAGTCTAATGTACTCCAAGATAATGAACTTGAAGGTATTACCTAAAACTTTCCCAGACTCGCCTATTCCAACTAGAGCTGGAAACGGATAGTCTACATCAATAAGCGAATATCTACCCTGTTCATTACCCCACAATTTACAATATAACTGTAAGCATTGCCGGATTGTAGGAGGTAAAAAAGCTTTATAATTTGGGGGCTGCGATTGTGTATAATAAAAAATAGTGCCTATATCTCTAAGCTTACTATTAAAATATAGGAGACCACCCAGTACCGTTATGAAGTCAATGATATTTTGCCTTTCGCTTAACCGTCTATCTATTATATCCTTATTGCTGATACTTCCATCATCATCAACTTGTGGTGAAATTTCAGGTATATGTTCAAAATAGTCGTATACTATCGTAAAAAACTTAACAGCTATATAGCTTTTGTTATTAACGATAGCATTGTTTAGGTTATTCCAAATAGTTCTAAAAGTATCTTCAGAGATCCGGCTATAGTATTCATGCCTACCTATGAGCCACTCACCAGCAGAAGCATTGTATTGCAATAAAACTGTTTGATTTTGATCCGACTCCATCACCTCTCTGTGTAACTTCCAAACAATCTCATAATCATCTCTAGAAAACTCCAAAAAATTTGTAGAACTTGAGGTTTCACTTCTCAATTGATGATAATATTTCGAAAAATACATCCATAGCTCTTCATCAGTTACTATTTTATCTTTTCGGATAAAATAAATGTACAGTTCTAACAACTCTTCTTTAAACTTATATTTACCTTCATCAAGATGAAGCAGATAATCTCTCAACAGAATATCGCTTTTATAGATAAATACCTTTTTCACGAATAAGATCAAGAACAGTGACAGCAATAAAGTAGATATAAAAATCGTCCAAATGAGTACATGCATCCATCTTATCGAAAATCCAAAAGCTCTTCCACAAGTGTAAATAGCTATTAGAATCAAGGAAATATACAACAGATTATTAAACCACTTCCATTCAAATTCTTTCCTAAAAATCTCTACAATTCTTTCGGAATTATATTTCGAGTTTATACTTCCAATCTCATTGATTGCTAAAGGAAATGCCATTGCAAAAATAGCAATCACCAATGGTATACATATTGATAAAATCTCCATTTCTCTATTTCTCTACAACATACATTGTAAACTCCTTACAAATCCGCTTCTCCTGAAAGTACTCCGAAAAATCCAACATACCACCAGTACGCTGCCATATATCCAATCCACGCCCCAAAGCGATAACCCACCCTGTATCGAGGCTTATACTACGATCGTGAATATTATCATCAAATTCATACATAAAATCTACATCCATAGACTCTAAGGACTCTTTCAAATCATCGAACGTATCAATCATCTCCGGAATTTTATCGTCCGTATTAAATGTCTTCAAATGAATCTTGATTGTCTCATCAGACACACGCTTAGACAAAACCAAGCACACAAGCTCCATGAGATTACGTACCTGATAAGGCATACGTATATAAGGATCGACAATTTCAATACTTTTAGCCCCAACTAAATATTCACCAAACAACTTGTCATAACTGATATTCCATTGGTTCTCGCGAACATTCACAGTCCGTCTTGCCAGCTTAGGTGATATTTTAATAGAATCAACGCGTTGCTCTTCATAATTCACTTCAATATTAGCACTCAACTTCGAATCCGAGTCATCGTCATGAATTATATCTTTAGGAACCCCATATTCTATCTCCTCCAATGTTTGGACTTCAAACTTATTTCCATCCATAGAAACGTACTCAAAATAAACAGGATCATCATTAAAAGTCTCGTCCATTTTAATGAGCTGATTCTTTACTCTTTTTCGCGATTCAATAGCGAAATCCAATAGAAGCTTAGCATCTTCCTTTGATAAATGAAGATCTGGAAAGATAATCTTTACCAATCCCGAAAAAGTTTTTTCAATAGCCGTTTTATCCCGAGTAGTTATCGAGGACGAGAGGGTAAAATATTGCTGATACAATTTACTATGATCTTCCTTACGCAAAGCTTTCAACACCTCAGCTAAGTAGTCAACAATAAATCCAAAATTACTAGTGAAAAGATCATTACGGAGCTTAGACACTTCCCATCCGGGAAGATACGCATGAATACGATCCAAAAAGGCGGTATCATGATAATCCTTTGGTAGAGCATCAAATAAGTGCGAATGTTTCATCATGTACGAAACAGAATGATCTGTATTCCCCACGAAGACCATTGAAGCCTCCGCTTGATACACATCAGTCCCTCTTGAAAAAGACTTGTTGGCCATGTAGTTCTTCATAATATCTACTAAGCCGCGGTCTACTTTTTTAGTTTTCCCAGCAAATTCATCATAAGCAATTACGTCCCAATACCCGACCAATCCAATATTACCATTAGAATTATTTACAAATAACTTAGCCTTTGATACTTCTCCTCCAGAAATTAAAATACCATGAGGCGACAGCTCAGAAAATATATGTGATTTCCCAGTTCCTTTGGGACCCAACTCAATCAAATTATAATTATTCTCTGTGAAAGGAATCAAACGACATAGTTGGATCAGTTTTGATCGAAGTGAAAATTCTTTTGGATTCAACCCTATGGACTGCATCAGCAGGTCTATCCATTCCTCCATACTAAAATCTTTTCTCAGATCCTTGTATTCTCCGACATCAACCATCGATATCTGGATAGGCTTTACATTTTCAATAATCCAAGGTGTCATATTCCGCTCCTCAACAGCCATATAAGCCATATTGATCAATGACCATACACCTTCAGAAAGCAACTTCGGGTTTTTCTGAACAAAATCATCATTGATCGGGATATTCACCAATCCTAGATTGCTAAACCTTGCCTCATAACGGTCTGCTTTATCATTAAGTTTGACCGAAATTTTGTCAATAATACGATGAGTACCTTTTTCTCGGATCTTTGACTTAATAGCCTCGGATTCATCACGGTGAACAAAATGTTGACTTATAATATTTTTGACAGTTTCAATACCAGCTTGAATAGTTTCTTCGTTATCTGTTGCACAGTATTGACCAAGTAAATACTCCAGCACATAATTCGGAACTATAGCATTACCCTTAATTTTTTGCGTTAAATCTTTTCGAACTACCTTCCCGCCAAAAATATCATTAATCTTTTGATCCAGCTTTTTCATAATCTAGAAAATTAAAAATCATCAAAATCATTCATCATCCCCAACGATAATGTAAACTTATATTGTGTATATGGCTTCCACTGTGTTGATTCTGCTATCAATTCCTCAACATACAGCCATACATTTTGATGTCGATGTATAATTGTAGAAAATTTAAATGTATATGAAACCTCCCTGTCTTCAGCACGAGGCATTTCAGAGTCAAACATATACTGGAAAACATCACTAATGACCTGTATCTTTCCATTCTCTTCTATACCAAAGAAAGCCTTCAATTGGCGACCAATCAAACGGGAAGATATAGCTTCGGACTGATAAAACTTAATAGGATGAATATTAGTAGTTATTCGATTATTGCTTTTATTAATAATATCCACCGAAACCTGAGCCAAAGTATCTTCCCTCAGTTTAGAAACATACAGCAGAGGAACCACGACCTCTTGCAGTGATGCACCACCATGCACGAAACGACTACCGGCTCCTTGTCTTCTTAGTCTATTCATACCTTTTGGAATAAGTATAGTAGCATCTGAATCAATATTCAAGTTCTGAGCAGAAAATTTTAAAACGGTATTGTTATAACTCAAATCATGACCAATTACAAATCGTCGATTACTTTTACTTATCCTACCCGTAATCTGCGCATCAATAAAATCGGATTCGTCTATAGCATCATGCTGATAAATAAAACCATGATCTGCCGTTATCAGGATATGGGAAATATTAAAGCTAGTTATACGCTGGATCAACTTGAGCAAATGTTCAATTTCACTTCTCCCTGCTTCAAATACTTTCTCCTCTGTTACTTTGTCGTCACCCATCTTGTCAATGATATTATGATATACATAGACAACATCATGGTTTTGGACTAAAGCTTTGGCTTCTTCTGATTTAACTTTATACGACGCTAGTTCATCTGCAGTAATTGTAGTTGCATTCACTTTCCCAATATCGGAGAGAATCTTTTTACGTGGTATCAAGCCTTTTGTTGCCAGCCCATCTATATAGATATCATCCCCATCACCAAATGATATTTTGTTATGTGGTAACAAACTGGCCATCCCCAATTGTGTATAAGATGGAAGACCTGTAATTTGATAATCTAATATCGATTTAAACCTATTTCTTTGGTTGATGGCATCATGTAGTTCTTGGCCAATTTCAAAACGCAATGCATCCGATATAATCACAAAAACCTTACGGTTTTGATCTAAATATTTCCGCTTAACATCCTTTTCGTAAAAATTAAACTGACTTTTTTCGCCAATATACCAGTCGCTTTCTTTCTCAATAGTATATTGCCACTGTTCCGACAGTTCCAACAACCATTTATTAATATATAATCTTTCAATCTCATCGTATAAAGACTGTAGTACATTCCCATGCTCGACCTGGCGCAATAATTCTATAAACTGTCTATATAATTGATCAACTTTATAATATACTTGTGTGTACAGGTTAAAGCCATCCGAAAGGGAACTAATACCTTTAAAATCTATTTCTTCAACTAGATCAATCAATGAAACAGCCTTATCAATGGCTGAATAATAAGATCTATATTTCTCAAACCAATGTTTGGATAATCGTTTCTTCACAACCTCCTGTATTCTAGATGTATTGTAAGTACGTTCAACAACTTTTTGAACTAAGTCTTTTATGATCCATCTCTCTATGGTTTCAAATAGATCCTCTTCCAACAAGTCTTCCAATACCAAGGATTCTAAAACTTGTCGAACTTGTAGATCATCACTTATTCTTATAGAAAGAGCATCATACGTACTGTGAAACGATCGAAGATCTTTCCACCGAGAGAGTGCTACCTTAGCCGAGTTCAAAACCTGTGATTCACCGCATAATGGTCTAAAACTATATTTAAACAACTGCAGCAAAAAATCATATAATTGTTGTGAAGGATTAGCAATGCCATAATGATTCGAAATCTGTCCCCAAAAATGATCGCTCAAATTATATTTTATCAAGCTATTTTCATAATCATGAGGATTTCCTTCTACAAAAGCTTGTGTATAATCACGCAACATATCATCGATATCGCTTGAATTTGAACCAAATAAAACTTGGATCATTTTATTATTCAATACGACGTCACTATCAGAAGACATCACGAGCTGCTTAATTTTCGCCGTTCTTTCCTTACTGCGAAAGAATTGTTGATTACTCTTTATCCAATTTTGTTGCCCCATCGGTAGTTCCAATTCTTGAAGCAACATAGCCTCTTGATTGGTACGAAAAATATGCTGCGACAATTCGATATCCAACAACCAGTTTTCCTCATCTGCTGGTTTAGCATAGGGCATATATAGCAAAAACTTTCGCTTAGGTTCTTGATTTAGTATGCGATACTTCACAGCTAGTTCATCATTGCAAACTCTAATCAACGAAACCTCGGACATAGAAAAACCCGAAAGCTCCTCTGTAAAAGCTTGCTCCGGATCATACCATACCACGATACGATGTTTATTATATAATTTCTCTAAACTCTTTTCTATTTTCATTCTATTTTTAAAATCTTAAAACAAACCTTTGGTTACTTTTGACCAAGTATTTGTTTTACTTTATTTTCCAGCTGCTGCTGGTCAGGAAGGTAGAGCTGATATTTTGACACGAATATCTTAGACGACAGACCTCCAGTTGCGTATTTTACAAGAAACTCATGCTTGTCTTTTGCAATGATTATCCCGATAGGCTCTTGATCTCCTTCTGTATTCTCTTCTTCTTTAAAATAATTCAAATACAGGTTCATTTGCCCAATATCCTGATGCTTTACTTTCTGTGTCTTCAGGTCGATCAATACAAAACATTTCAGTATTCGATGATAGAATACTAAATCAATGTAAAAATGCTGATTATCAACTGTAATCTTATATTGTCGAGCAACAAAAGAAAAACCCTTTCCAAGCTCTAGTAAAAACTGTTGTAAGTTATCAATAAGCTTAGTTTCCAAATCTCTCTCTTTAACAAGCTGCTCTTCGGGCAGTCCAAGAAATTCAAAAACATAAGGATCTTTGATGATGTCGCTAGCTTCCTGTATCAGTTGTCCCTTTTCGGCCAAAGCTAGAACTTGTTCCTTATCTTTACTTAGTGCTAGACGTTCGTACAATGAAGTATTTATTTGCCTCCTCATTTCTCGAAAACCCCAATTTTCCGCAATAGATTGATTTTCATAAAATGCCCGAGCACGGTCGTCAGAAACAGTGAGCAACTCCGCGTAATGACTCCAACTCAATTTTCCGGACACTGTCTGGAAAATTGGATATTGAAGATAAAATTGTCGACATAGATAAAGATTACTCTTGCCGAACCCCTTGCCATAGGCCGACTTTAGATCTTTAGAAAGATTCGTAAGTAGCGAACTACCATACTCAGCCTTCTCCTTCCCATGTTGTTCAAATTCAACAATATGTCGACCGATCTCCCAATTGGCAGCAACCAACTCGCGATTTACAGCTATAGCCGCGTTTTCACGTTTCGCTTGAAGCGTAAAACCAATATCTTCGATCAGCTTTTTGTAAGTTTTATCTACCTGTTTCATCTAATCGTAATTGTATCTATCCAATCAAATCCCTTTACTTTATTTTTTGTTTTGACATCATTAAGCCCAGTTACTGGGGCTATGGCACGCCCAAACTTATTATAATTGACCAATACACCATCATCCAGATCTATGCTGATACGTTCGCCAGCCAAAGGATACAAAATATCATGTTCATACACTTCACAATCTCGCAATATATCTCGCAATTTATCTTGGCGCTTGTGTGCTTTACCTTGTTCAGATGCCGACCCAGTCACTATAATATCTTGCTGACGGATAATATCATTACGCACCTTTTCCATAAAGGGGCGTAAATAAGAATTCAATATATGATTAAGTGTATCCTGCGTGTAGCGATGCATATAGATAAGCACATTAAAATGTCCCTTCGGCGATGAAAACTGCCAATAGATAGGACGCTTTTTATACCGCTTTATATGGTCTTTGTAAAAGTCTTTAGTCAAATACTTCCGGAGATCTTTCCCCAATACATCTTCTATATACTGCATATTTTCGGTATAGGATTCATCGCCCCAAACAGCACGAATAAATGCCTTTACGCGATTGGCAATATCATCGTCAAACCATTCTTCTTCCAATACGGGTATAACATTATCAGCATCAGGTACAAATTGCAATTGATCAATCGTCTTTTCTAATTTACTTAAATAATCTGCGATGGATTCCCCTTGATTGGCAAGGATTAGCCCCTCCTTATCCAAAGAATAACGACCAAATACACATCCAATCGCGTATGAAATCAACTGTGATATTAATTCCTTTTCTTGAAATACCAATTCATTATTGACAATCTTGGCCTCTTCTTTTAAAATAGTAATTTCTTCGAATGGAACATCAGGCGTCAATTCGTCTTGTAAACCATAGATATCTATAAACTCACCGTTGAGTTCTTCTTCATTTTTATGTAAGGTGTGAAATTGACGCTGCCAATGATCTTTATAGGAGTTAATCGCAGATTCTAGATTTACACCATGGAAACGAATCAATTCATTTTGTGAAAAATCCCAAGAAGTTTCTCGAGAATTCCATTCATTCATAGAAATAATTATACATTTATCAACTAAAGTCAAAATACCTTCATTAATGTTTTTGTTGAAAGGAATGACTCTAGCTATAGTTCCAGCTGTATAATCTAATGTTGGAGATAAAATTGGCATTAGTTTTTGAAACACTGGACTGTTGAAGTAACCAACAAAAACTTTAACATCAGATATGTTATCTAATTCTGAATAAATACCAGGTCCTTTTTGATCCATTAACACGTTTTCCTCAAAATACCTACAGGATAAACTACCACTTGTAAGAGATGACCAGCCTCCAAATGGTCTTAAATAATAATTTTCATTCCTTAAAACAGCTGATTTATGAGATCTTATTTCTTTTCCTTTATTCTCCCAGTTCACCACATGTTCATGATTGCCATACCACTTTCTATAATAACCACCTTTATGATAAGAATACCATTTCCTTTTATATTCTTTAGCCGATATTTCAAATGGAAACCTTAAAAAACGTTCATTATTCCCAGTCTGCAATCCTCCTCTAGGACTTCCAAACTCTGATATGTTATCATAATTAAACAAATTTAAAACATCTTTCGTAGCCCAGTATCCGAGCGTGTCTCCAGGTATTTTCTCAAAATCTTTTTGGTTGGCAATGTAAAACCATCCGCAATCTGAGTTTTGGATGGCTTCTAAAGTTTTTTCCCTCTTTAAATTAGAATTATCAAAGTTCACTAAGCGTATATAAGACCCTTTTGCGTTGCTTACGTTATTCACAAAAGTAAACGCAGCATTTTGTACAACCTCACCTCCAATCTCAGGAAATGTTCGTGGACCTAAATGTAAAAGTGTATCAAAATGTACCGTGTCAATCAAATGTTTCCGCAAGTCCTCGTAGGAACTCAAAAACATCCAAGAGTGCTGATTAATCATTCCCAAAAATCCCTTTGGTTCTAATGCTGCGAGACCGGCTTCCATAAAACAGGCCATCAAATCAGCTTTAGATTTAGGATAATTGACTTTCGCATATTCATTCAATGCAGGGTTCATATTACCTCCTCCCATATAAGGTGGATTATCTACCACACAGTGATATTTTTCTGCTAAAGCAATCAGCTGTTGTAATGCATTCTTTAACTTTATTTGTATCTGTAGTTTGAATGCATCACTCGACTCGCCTTCATTTGTTAACAGACTTTGAATAGATTTTAAAGTCGATAAATCCGTATGGGGTTGGATTAAGGATCCTAAGTTGGTAGCCTGCGATAAGGTTTGAAGATCATACTTGAATGCTTCTTTATTTTTTATACTATAATCGCTTAAGATACCAATCACATCCACTTCAGAAAACTTGATGTCTTGGTAACATATGATTTGAGGCACCGCTGCTTTTCGAAAGAACCTACGATAATATTGTCTTGCTTTCATCGTGACCGCAAACGCTGCTAGTTGAGCAGCTCGATCATCTATTTCTAAACCATACAAATTGTTTTCAATAATCTTAGCTGGTATATCTGATGCGCCATATCCTTCTTCTTCATAGATTTTCGCCAACAATTCAAAACCATAAACCAAAATATGGCCACTTCCGCAGGCTTGATCCAATAATTTAATATCTTCGACTGAATCAACTTGTAGATAATCTGCCGAGCTATCTTCTGGAGACTCGATATAATAGGGCATATGTTCTTTCAGTTTAGATTGCGGATTGTTGTGCAACCACAATTTACCAACCGTATTCTGAACCATATACTCCACAATCCATCTGGGTGTGAATAATTGTGTAGCTGCTGGAATATCTTCTTTCTTTACTTTGCTTTTGGAAGCAAACACCTCATCCTTTTTTTCTGAAATATAGAATTGATACAACCAGCCGATAATCTCAACTTCTGTACAGTCCGAAGCAGACATGCCATTAACTATATCCGCTAATATAGAAAACGGTGAAGTAAGATCATCAGGCAATAACAACTCACTGTAATCATCAATTCGCTCAAACAAAAACGGGAATATACGATGCAAGTCATTACATACCGCTATCAATACATGTCGATAGATCGCATTATCCGGATTATTGGAGCTAATAACACCATTCAATACTTCATTAATATATTGACGATCTACTTTAAGGTCTTCGGGAAATTGACCTGCATGAATATCATTTAAAATTTGAGGTATATTTCCGTCTATACCTTCAGCAGGAGATAAAATATTTACACCTAATGGTTGAAATCCGTTGGCATCCATAAATCGGATGGCAACCAAACGATTGAACCAAGTGTAGGCTACTTTATCCACCAAAGCTTCACGTCCAAGTTTCTCGAGTTCAGCTTGCAACTGCTTAATCGTATCTTGCTTTGCGCGAAGGCTGCCACTATCGTCTTTTAACACAGCCTCCAATTTACCATCGACCAAGGTGCTAACCTTCTTCCTAGCCTCTTGCGCAAAACGCTTTAATTGTACGGTATTCATCGTTTAGTTTAAGTTAATTTTACGTTGCTGTGCAATCTGATCTAATAATACTTTACGTAATTCGCCTAAGTATTCCTCTACATCTTCACTTGTTTCAATATGAGCCTTAGGTGGTTTCACCTTCTTTAATGTGGTTGATAGAGTGATAAATACTTCCTTCGGCTCTCGAGCTACATTTTCTGAGGTACCACCTTCATTATAGGTTTCCGATTTCGTTGCGACCGAAACGGGAGTGTTGAATCGAGCGATATCATTTAATTGTTTATTGTATAACTCACCAATCCCATAAGACATGTTTTCTAAAGCACTGATAAATCGTTCGTTTTTAGCTTCCTTTAATTTATCCACTAAAGGTTGTAATACAGCGCTCTGCTTATCCACGCTTAAGTTTTCATAAAGTGCGTCAGCCTTGAGTAAGGATATATAATTCTCTAATTTGGCAACTACCTTTGCGCGCATCTCATCTTGCGCAAGGGTAATGCGGTCAGCCAATTGATCTACGGCCTGTTTCGCATCTCTTATTAATGTTCCCGTGTAGGGCTTTTCATGTTGTTGAACTTCCTTTAATAAGTAAAGTTCCTTATCACATTCAACATATTTGAGGTTACCATTATTATCGCGTAAGAAAACAGATAGCTGACGATAGATGTTCGCCTGTTCACTATTTATAAAATTTCTAATCTTATCTAACACATCTTCCTTAGCATCCAACAAGTCATCTTCATAATCTTTAATAGAAGTTAATAATTGACTATAATCCATTACCGTTAAAGACTGTACCTTATCAAGCATCGGACTTAAATTCTTTACAAATGGAAATGTGGACTGTTCATTCAATAACCGTTGTAGTTCAGTAATAAATTCGGCAGCCTTCTCTTTAAAATATTTTGCAATCTCTTTGGCTTCTGTAGCAATATTAGTATCATCAAACAACTCCTTATGCAAGTCCTTTAATCGACGTAGATAACTACTGTCAATATCTTGTTGTGGCAATATGAGCGTATTGTTCCAATGCTGATTATTATCTAGGGCCAGCATAAAATGTTGTTCATCTAAAATATTTGTAGCTTGTTTTGGCTCTACTTTCCCACGTTTAAATAACTGAGCAACAATACAAAAAGTAGATATCATACGCCAGCCATAAGGCTTACCACTAAAGTGACCGCGGAGATCCGTAAGCGTTGTGCGCTCATTTTGATTTTTACGTCGATTAATAAAATTTAACACCTCTTGCTCTGCTTGGGATATGACGCTAACGTCGCCACCAAATAAACTGAGATTTAAATTACTAGACATAATTCTTCGTAATTGGGATTCATCCAACTGAGCATTACCCAACAACGATAGTTTAGGGTATGCTACTTTGATCAAATCTTGGGCAGATTCAATTAATCTTGTTTTACCATCACTGGATGAAGATCTTGTGTTTTCAGAACCGTTTATATAGATTTGAGCTCCTGCGATGAGTTCATTGGCCGTATCCCGAATACTGCTATTACGAAGGCTATTTTGCGATCCCTTTTCACGCAATATACGAGCGTACGAATCGGTATTAGAACTCGTATTATTCTTACGAACATAGTTGTCCGTTTTTAGAAAGACACGTACTTCACGCATAAAACGCTTTTCCTCTGGTAGTTTCACCATCATTAAGGTAGAATCTGATAAAGTTTTTGCCGAAAAATGAGAATCGTTCGTGTATTCTGGATATTCAGAAGTGATAAAGGATAACTGCAACTCATGAGACCTTCCTAAAATCAAACCATCTACAATCCGGGTATAATCAAAATCTTGTTTATTATCCAAGAGTCTGATTTTTCCTTCTTTCAAAATACCATCAAAGAAGATTGATGCTAAATATTTGCTTACATCATCATCTTCAATGCGGATATCTTTAATTTCTTCTTCAATGTCCTTCTCTTCATTTGTCAAATATTCATAGATATCTCCACGACGTTGTATGTAAGTTTCCTCTTCAAGAAGAGTTAATGCCTGTTCTACTTCTTTACCGAATTCATTGATATTGACATGAACATCATCCGTAAGTAAAATCTGAATATTACGTGCAGTAGTTTTAAAACTATCAAAATATTTAACAAGAAACAGAGCTTTTAGGATACGTATTGCTAATTTACTTTTATGCTCAAGCTGACTGTTGGCTAATAGTATCGCGTTTTGAACTTCCGTACGTAATGTTCCTGCAATACCATGAAACATCAAATCAAAGGTTACAAGATTTCCTGTTTTAAAGGTATTTATGCTTTTCAGAACCTCTTGAAATACCCCAAGCATGGAACGTTCACCTACAGATGCATGCTTACCCTGGAACACATTATGTCGAGATAAAGATTTGATACACTGCTGAAATAAATCGAATTGGTAGGGGATAAAAGGATACTTACTAACAAAATCTTCCTCATCTCGATATAATTTAAATTGCATGCCAATTTCAGAGAAAGTTAGTAACGTTCTTAAGTTTGCATGTTCCTGTTGATAAAGATCACCAAATAAAGTCTGTCCCTCATTATTTTTTTCCAGTAATCGACGTTCAATTACTTCATCTACATTCGATGATGTTAGAGGGATTCTATTACTAAAACGTCCTTGAATTTTAGAAAAGTCATCTTTCTGTATCTGACGATCATCCCCAACTAGACTTTCTAGATCTTCCTGTGAGGTTACGAATACCCAGCTATTTCCATGACATTTAGTATCCAAAGATTCAGCTATCGTCTGTAGATTCAGCATCAACTTCGTGTTTTCCGCAATATATTGCCCCACCTCGTCAACAAAGAAGTTTAGCCTAAATCCTTTTTCTTTAGAGGCTATATATTCAGAAACTTTATTTGCAAAATCTTCTATTGAAGCACGATGTTTATCTTCCCATTGATCAAGATAATCTTCATACTTATCAGAATCAGCATTATAGATAATACCTAAAGCTACAGCTATAGCGTCATTTATTAACGGGTCTACATAATCTTTACGGGCTTCAACCCAAGTTTTATTAAACTCCTTCTCAAATTCCTCTTTAAAAACGTCATACTTCCCGTTCTTATCCAGATAGGCCTCAAATTCCGCAATATGCGGTTGAAATCCATAAAACCCTTGGTGATCAAAAAAGACTTTGTAGAAAACTTGCAGCAATGCATTTTGATCAGACTTACTCGTGATCTGTGCCTGTTGGTCAATATTGAATAATATGCTTTCAGAAGGATGCTTATCAATACTAGAAAGGATATCCGCTTTTAGTTTTGAATCGTCTTTTACTTTATTCGCAAACAGCCTGCCTAAGCTTTCTGCTCCATATATTCTATTCTCAAGAACATAACTTAATATTTTTAATAAATGCGATTTACCCGAACCAAAGAAACCAGAAATCCATACACCGTTAGTACTTCCTTTCTCTTTATATGCTTCAAAAAAATTAGCTATTTTATTAGATATGTCGTTTGTAATCACGTACTCCGACACTTCATCATAGATATGATCCTTATCGTCAGCTTTGATAACCGTTTCAATAGGTCTGTTATAATCTTTAAGAAAATATGAATTCAAATTGGCCATTGTTCTTGATTTGGTTTTATAAATTATAATCTATGCTCGAAAATATTGAAAGCACGATAATAATTATCATCCTTCAAATCTCCAAACAAATTCAGTGCTCTACCGTTATACTCCCCAGGGAAAAACATCAATGTTGGTATTTCGGTAATCGAACTCTGTAAGTTATTTAATACATTATGTGATCGAATAAAAGGGTATACAGCACCAACACCCTTTAGCATTAATATCTTAGGATTTGCTTCATTAACTTTTTCAACAATTAGAGGAATAAATCGCTCATGCAAATTCAGTGTGGACTGAAGTGCTTTTTTAAATTTGATTTTATTCTTCTTTTTTTCTACTTCAAACATTTTATCAAGACCTATATTTCCATCAATTATCTCAATGGACATCTGAAAAAGATCAAGAATAAGAACATCAATTCCTTTATGTTTTAATTTATTAACTAAGTGTTCAAATTGTTCAGCTGCAAAATCCTGAAATTGTATATCATATGGGGCTATCCAAAAGGGAATTTCCCCACTCAACCCCTCCATTTTTAAAAACTTCGAAGAGCTAGTGATTTCAAAAATAGTTTTGAATTTATCAACAATTATCTCTTGTTCTATAATCATATATTAAGCAAATATTTATGTTCGGATTCTGGAATAATTGACTTTATACCATAATCTAAAAAAGGTACTTGCAGCTTTTTTGTGCGAACATCATCAATTAAACCAGCCTGTTCAAACATCTTAAAGATAACTTGTTGCACTTTTTTCTTCGTAATCTCAGATAGTACATGAATTTCCTCGTGGTCAACACTCTTATTATACAAGAAACTATTGAAATCCATCGAATCCAACTGATAATCAAACGCTTGAATTTTATACAACACAACTTCATCAAGAAACTCTTGTAGTATCCGATAAAGACGAACGCAAGATATAAAAGCAACCATACGTTGATTTTCCAAACTTGCGCTACTTAGGTAGTTTATTTCATCATTTGACAAGGTAGATAAACGTATTTTTAACTCTCCAAACTCTCTCTTTCTAGTTCCAGCTCGATCTCTATCCAAGTCTCCACTAGTAAGTTTTACCAAGTCATAATCCACTGCTACAAGTTGTCCAGCTAAATGAATAAATTCTGTTACCAGTAGAGAAGCACCAGTCATTGAAAATCTATAACCCATTTTTATATGCCTCCCTTTCTTCAACTAGTAAATCTCTAGCGCTTACATCCAACACCTCTGCAATTTTATATAAAGTTTCCAAACTAGGCTGATGCCGATTCTGAACATAAGAATTGACCATATTAAAGCTTTTACCCAACTTCTCTGCAAGCCAGGTTTGCTTAATACCCTTTTCGTCCAACACTTCTTTGATACGGTTCATAGTTGATAAAAATAGTGAATTATTTGAGATAATTATAGAAGTTATTCCCATAGTCTATAAATCAAATATTTAATTTCAACATCACCTTTAGATAGATTTAAACCTCGTCTGAATATAAAATCGAAAAACAAAGTAAAGTAAGGGGGATACTCCCATTTTAGAAAAGGAAATAAGGCATTCGTCGTCCTTCTTCAGCAAGTATGTCGCCAATCCAAATAGACCCTATCCATGGGTGATCAATTCCAAAAGCATTGGGATAGCGTCTATTTGCCCTTCGGGTACTACGCAGATTGTCACCATCCTTGCAGTTCAGTTCGTCCTCCTCATAGGCGGCTACTTTGTCTGGCGTGGAGCTGTATTCCATTTCATTCCATGTAGCACCACGCCATCCATCGCCGCCCCGAGTTTGGCTCGCCTGCAGGTCGCTCGGGCTGCGGTGGCCATAGGCAGGCCAATGCACTGGTAGCAACCTCCTTTAGCAAAAAAATAACGCCAATCCGATAAGCACTACACAGCTTTCGCAATCCAGACATGGTGTAGAGCCTATCCGCCCTTCGGTTGCTACGCAGATTGTCATTATTTTTGCATGACCAGTCGGTTGCTCCGGCAAGTGATTTCGTTCTTCCATGGAGCTGTCCTGCGGGGCGCCTTGATTACGCTTCGCTTCATTACCGGCTACGTTGTCCAGCACCATTCCGGTCCTCCATCACTTACTTTTCCGCATGCATGCCTAGTCCTCCTTGTGTAGGCGAGCTTTCGGCTGTCACCATTTTTGAAACTCCCAAACCACAAATTCCACACATCAAAAATACCGCCAGCCAAGCTCACCTACATATGCCGTCCCCCGGTACTTCGTACCTCTTGGTCCGGCACCCTCGCTCCACTCGCAGGCGGCTCGCGAAGCTTGGTAGCTGGTCAGCAATCCGCTGCACTCATTGCAGCCAGCTACCAGCCGTTAGCAGAAGAATTAAGCTTTTGAGCAAAAAGATGTAAATACCTTCTATTAACGGCACACAAAAAATCAAAAAAGCAAAGTAAGATAATGCAGGATGGCTAAACAGCAAGGTCAAGGACAAGCTTTTCGGAGAAATCTCCATCCTCCGCTGTCGGATCGTATTTCCCCGAAAAACCTTGCTTCATTAGCCAGTCATTCATTGAAATACCACTTTCTTTTTTTCTCTTTTTTCTTTTGGAATATTTTGTTATTCAAGTTAGTATCTTTGAGATAAAAACACAAGAAAAGATGAATAAAACATACTATCAAAACCAAGTCAATAAAATTGAAAAAGAAATTGCCGATCTAAATAAAAAGATTGCAATGGAGTACAAAAAAGAAAATGATAAGAATAACCAGATAAACTCAATAAGAAAATCCATAACAAAAAGCACTTCTACCACATCCTTACAAAATAAGGATAGGCAAATACAATCTCATCAAAAGAGTATTCAAGATATAAAAAAAAGAGTGGCTGATCTTCAAAATAAAATCGCGACTAAAACCACCGAACTGGGAAGAAAAAAACAAGACTTAAGAAAAGCAGAAGAAAAAGAGATAAAAAAGCGTAATGAAGACCAACTAAGTTTTCAACGTAATCTGCAAGATCAGATTGATGAACAAACCCAAAAGCTTGAATTGTTAATTCAGCATAATTTTTCAGGAAGTCCTTCTAATAGTATTGAACATGAACCAGCAAAAACATATGATTTTTTTATTTCCCATGCAACAGAAGACAAAGATGATATAGTTAGAGCTTTAGCCGAACATCTCAACAATTTGGGATTTAAGGTATGGTATGATGAATTTGAATTGAAATGGGGGGACAGCTTAAGAAAAAATATAGATAAAGGATTAGCAAGTTCAAAATATGGCGTTGTCATAATTTCTCCATCATTTATTAAGAAAAACTGGACGGAATATGAATTAAACGGGATGGTAGCTAAGGAGATGAACGGACATAAAGTTATTTTGCCGATTTGGCATAAGATTACTAAAGACGAAGTATTACAATTTAGTCCTTCTTTGGCAGATAAGCTAGCACTTAATACATCCCTACATACTATTGAAGATATTGGCACTCAACTAAAGCAACTCCTAAACAAAGAATAAAAGCTCGGCAGTCGCCGGGCTTTTCTAATGAATAAAGCCACCACAACTTTATCGTTTTCTTTTCACTAAATGTGCGAGAAGTAAAGATACAAAAAAACTAACCGTCGCGCCAATAATTGCCAGTATGATGGTGCGGAAAATATCGCCAATAAGCAATGATGGAAAAATTCCCATCAACAGACCACCGCAAGTTCCCATACCTACTGCTGATCTATTCATCGGGAGCCTCCTTTGAACCTTCCGGCTTATCTTTGTCATCTACCGTAATCTGGCTAATGGCAGATAAAACACCACCAGCCACAGTCAAATAACCACCTATGGTGACCAAGGTAACGGGAAGTGCCACTGGAGCCGTAACAATTGCTCCGCCGACGGCGGCTACGATTAAGCCTATACTGCGAAGCACCTTAAAAAATTTGGGTGTAGGCGCTTGAGCTCTTTCTATTACATTCATTCTTTCTCCTTTCTTTCAATAATCAAAATCACTTGTTGCCCCTGGTCCAAAGCAGCGTAAACAGCCTCTTTCAACTTTCCGAATGCTACTCTAGATCTTATTCTTTTGCCTTCCCCAGTCAGCTCACTAACAGGCGCTATACATCCACGCAGTTCTTTCTGCGCATTATTGGCAGGATGGAATAAAATGGCACTTCTCACTGGTACGTCCCTTACCAGAATGTGCCATCCAAATCGTTTGCTGTATCGCTTGGCCAATGGGTAAGTTCCGTCAGGAATACAGGAAATGTTACGGACGTTTTCGCGCCAGGGCAGCTCAATGGTATAACACACCAAACCATCACCAATCCAAATCTCACCATTAGTACCCCGGTCACCGTACGACCGTAACAAATTAACCGTCAACATTATACACCAGTACCAACTAACACCAAACTCAAAGCATTGTATGCAACGTTGTTCAACGCGTAGAACGTTCCATTAACCTGTTGCAGGAACTCAATCCCGAATACCAGAAACAACGGTTTTGTAGATTCCTCCACACCGATATCGTTGCTTAAAACCACAGGTTCTCTTACTGAATTGTCAAATGAGATTTCCGCAGAGGAACTCTGTACCAAATTAAAGGTCTCATTTTCAAAATCAACCTCAACACCAGCTGATATAAAACGAAAATGGGTTGTACCTCCAGGAGCTACTATTTGACTATCAGGGACAAAACTTGTCACGTTTATCTCCAATACACCTTTAGCACGATCTATTACCGAAGTATACGGTGCGTAAACAGTAGCACTTAAGCGCGCATTTCCGTTGAAATCAAATCCTTGTAAAAGAACTAACTCGCCATCCAACACATTGCGTAATCCTCGATTGCTGACTTGGTCAGCTTTGATCACCTGCATCATTGACTTGACCAAGCGGAGATCATGCGCGAATCCTGAGTTTTGTTCAAGACATGCCGCATCGCAGTACATAATGCCTTACTCGCTTTACCAGCCCGTGCAAACTCTGCTGCGTTTTCCCTCGTTCGCTGAAATTTTGGATCGGTATGGAAGCGTTCCTTATCAACGCCTCCTTTCTGTCTGGCCAAATAGCCATCTTTGCTTTTGTAAAAGGTAATATCCCCGATAGTACCCTTTAATTTAATAATACCTGATTGTCTTGCCATATCACACTCACTTTAAAATTCACCTTTGCTGCAGCTAATAAGTGATAATAGATTAAAGTTTGTGATAATAAAGCCAACCTGAAAGCGCAGGTGTACCAAATGGCGGTATTGGATCAATATGGTCACATATTTCCTAAGTTTATTTCGTAAACTGCAATAGCTCATAGGTTAATTAGAGAAATATGATAGATAGTTTTTGGAAAGAATTTCAAAATGAAATGCCGGAATATAGTGGTGTAGAAACTCCGCCGTCTTATTACTTCTGTGATAACGAAAAGGACGCAGACGAATGTGCCGAACTCGTAAGCGAGGGTATTAAACAAGCTACCACACATTCCTTACCCGGGTTGCAAATCAATGAAAAAAAACTACCTGCAACCGGAGATATGGCCATCGTGACCGATTGGCATGGAATTCCCAAGGCAATCACCAAAACCATTAAAGTGGAGATTATAAAGTTTAAAGATATCTCAGCGGAATATGCTTTTATAGAAGGTGAAGGAGATAGAAGCTTAAGCTATTGGCAAAAGATTCATTGGGATTATTACACACGAGAACTGAGTGATCACAACTTGAAACCGTATCAGGATATGAAACTTGTCTGCGAATATTTTGAGACAATTTGGCCGAAGAAATAAGCAATAACAATAGTTGATGAAAACCGCAATAGTAATCGGAGCCGCAAGTGGTATCGGTAAAGGCCTTGCAAATGCGATGAGTGATCTTGGTATTAAAGTAATAAATGCAGACACTGCGTATCCCCTGAATAGGCAAGACAATGTAGCATGGCATGTTGATGCGACAAACCATGAGTCTATAAGGGCTTTAGCGAATAATTTGCAAGAAGATGGTACAATGTTGGATTACCTAGTGATAACCATAGGTGCGATAGATGAAGGGCAAGCGTCTGATTACCCAGAAAAAAACTTATCATGGATGTTAGATGTCAATCTTTTAGCACCTTATCGCTTGATTCAACATTTTCTGCCTTTTCTCAAAAACAGTAAAAGCCCTAAAATTCTATTGACAGGATCTGCTGCAGGGCTAGGCTCCTTCGAAGATACCTATGGATTGATGCCTTATATTGTGAGCAAGCATGCAGTGATGGGGTATTTTAAGGCGCTACGTTACGAACTATCCAGAGATGGAGTCGAGGTCAGTCTTTTTCTTCCAAATCGTATAAAAGGCAGGTTGAGCGAAAATTCAGCTCTAATGCGTGAGACATTTCTAAATGAAAATAATACATCAATTAAAGGTGCACAACAGACAAATATTGAATTAACTGAACCTGATGAAATTGCTGCAAAGGTAGTCGAAAAGTTTTTGGCAGGAAAAACATATATCTCAAATAATCCGCAAATGATGATTGATAAACTAGAGAGGGAACTTACTCAGATGAGAAAGGATTTATTGGGTGAATAATAATCATTTAAGTTTTTTCTTTGCCCATTCACTTTCACCTTTTGAGAAAGAAAGTGTTATGAAGCTTTGGAATAGTGAGTACCCAGTTCAACTAGCCTATGACAAGGCAGAGAATTTTAACATCTATCTGAATGGATTGAACAGCCCAATACATATTCTTGTTAGATTAAATAATGAAATTGTTGGATGGGCAACAAAATTCCTTAGAGATCAAGAAAAATGGTTTGTCATAATCCTTTCCAGTTCCATACATGGACAATACATTGGTTCAAGGTTGATGGATCATATTAAAGCTCACGAATCCTTGCTATATGGCTGGGTTATTGACCATGACAAGGATATTAAAGTTAATGGTAAACCTTACGTGTCACCACTAAACTTTTACCTAAAACAGGGCTTCGAAATCATCAAAGACCAGCGTTTAGAACTACTAACATTATCGGCTGTCAAAATAAGTTGGAAAAATAATTCCTAAGTTTATTTCGTAAATTGCAACAAGATTCCACCTCAGCTTTATACCAACTTGTTAGCAAGTTGGGTCTCTGAATGATGAACAGCTAAGCCTGTCCATCTTCATATCAAATGAATAGATAAAGCGTACATAAAGTATAGAAATGATAAGAATCTGTATCTATCCAAAGGACATAGCTCGTATTACCGGCAAGAGCTACCGGCAGAGCTTACGTATTTACAATACCATAAAAAAAGTACGTGGCAAACAACCACACCAATTGCTTAGTACGGAGGAAGTCTGTGAATATTTAGGTTTAGATAAAGAGCAGATCAAGGCCGTAATTTAGAAAATCGATCAACTATATTTCTCCCTCAGTTCCAGCTTCTTGATCCGGGATGTAATAGCACCTGCTTTCCGTTCGAAGATATTAGCCAGTTCCTTGACAGTCTTTCCCTCACAAAACAAAGCCTCCAGTTTTTCATCGTCTTCGGTTGACCATGGCAAATAAGCTTGTGGATGCTGTCCACGGATATCGTCCAAAGTATAACTCTTCTTGTCGCTTTCCGGATAGGTCAGCTTTTCTAGTTTTTTGACAGCTCGATTAAAGAGTTTTTTGAAATCATTAATACCCTCTTCAAAAATCAATATCTTGTATTTTTCAAAGCCATCTTCGGTGCGCTTTCCGAAACGGAAAGATAAAGACTGCTATTTTCTGACCTCTTTACATCAAAGAAATAAGTACGATTTCCTTTAGTGATTTTATCAGTAAATAGTCGTTATTGTTGATAATGAAGTTATTTATTCGTAATAAGCGATTGTTACAACGAATATACTAACACCATCTACATAACTAAAATACAGCCTCCTAACAATCCCAAATAATGCAACTTATCCGTGAAAAAGACAGGCTTATTCAGTATATTTGTGTAGCAAAACGAAATAGGGAATATAAGAAAACAGTATTGCGAGACCCTAGCGAGACCTCGTAAAATTGGAGCTTATAAAAGATATTAAATGAGAGAGTTACAAGGATGGTTCGAATCCCTCCCTTTCCGCCAAATGATACAAATGTCACGAATAATCGCTATTCGTGGCATTTTTGTTTTTAGCACTATAAAATACGCTCTGGAAGCGGCTTTGAACCATAAGGTTCGAATCTCTTCCTCTCTGCAAAAAGCGATATTTTATACAAAATATCGCTTTTTTTATTTTAAGTCGATAAGGATAAAAACATAAAATGCCCGTAAATACAGTATTTGCAGGGCATTTTTTTTATTGCTATATCACAATTGTCTTCGTATCAAAATTGTCTTTAAACGAGTGATCTCGACTTCGGACAGCAAGTCGCAAACTATAAGATGTTACGCTTTGCACTTCATATCTTTTTCCATCTATTGTTTCAATCCGTTTTGGCCCCATATTAAAATCTAATATTTCTTCTCCAACTTCGTAATAGGCGCTTTGATTAAAAACCATGATGCATTGTCCGTCTTTAATACCCTGTCTAAAATCCCTGCCACTGGCAACCTTTAGATAATAGGTATTTGGGGGTATATCCTTTAAGAGTGAAATGTACAAGCTTAGTAATATCTATCTGTATGTAGCATCATTTGTAATATTGAAATTTATCAAACTTATAATTAAGAACTGAAATCATCTCTAATAACCTGTTGCAAGACATGATTTGGTAAATAACCCGAGTTAGGGATAAGTTTCACATAACCATCTTCTCTATATAGATATTAATATAATCTAAGATTATTGGGAGCTAAATGTTAGCTCCCACGCTTCCATTGTGTTACTGTATTAATTGAATTACCCAGGCTAACCCGCCTAAGTACTTCACTACCTTATTTTGTTTTTGTCGGACGTACTTCGATCTTACTTGGAAGTACATTCTGATTCATTTTTAATAGATCTACCACCATTTGTCCGATATCAGCGGGTTGAATTTTCCAATGATCCTCTTCGTTAGGGATATGACCATTGAAATTTGAGGTAACTGATCCCGGCATTATGGTAGTACATTTCACATCATAATTCCTAAGGTCAAGCATTGCAGCTTGTGTAAATCCCACAAGACCAAATTTGGTCGCATTATAGCCTGCACCTTGAGCAAAGAAATTTGTTCCAGCTAATGATGCGATCGAAATAAAATATCCTTTATTTTCCTTTAGCTGCTCGACACCGGCTTTAAGGGTATGAAAAGCCCCGGTCAGGTTGGTATTGATCATGGCGTTCCAATCGTCAAGTGACATTTCGTCTACGGGAGCAAAAGTCCCCATACCTGCATTGGCAATGATGATATCCAGCTTTCCAAATTTTTCAACAACTGCATCGACAGCCTTTTTTTCATCTTCAAAATCTGTCACGTCTGCTTGGATTGCGATTACATTCTGATTTCCTAATTCGTGTTTTGCTTTTTCTAAATCTTCCGTATTACGGCCTGAAATAGCTACCTTAACCCCTGCTTCAATAAGCGATTTCGCTATTCCAAAACCTATCCCTTTTGTTCCGCCAGTTATATAGGCCACTTTATCCTTAATATTTTGCATAATATTCTATTTTTTTTATCTTGAATGTATAGTTCCTTCTGTCAATTGTTATTAAAACCTTCTCTTACCTATTTACTAATCCGTTGCAATCCGTCAGAATCAATAACTCGAAAAGTCGTGAAAAGGTTCTCTATATTTTATCTTATTGTACAATTTTTATGATTTTGTTCGGGTATTTAATTGCGTAAGAAAGGATCAATTGGGCCATATAGTGGTTCCCATTATAACGGTCCAAACTTTCCTTTACATCCATTATATCACTGAACTGGTTGTCCTTGCCCACATACTGGACTTGCAAATAAAATTGGCAGTGCTAGTTAAGCAGCTTTTATTTGCAAGTCCATTCTTTAATTATTACTGGATCCGAAGCATTCTCATCTTACTTTCTCTCCCCCTTTTTATTTATCACTTCCGAAAGCCAATCCACTGGGTTTATACAATTCCCGAATTGTGAAAATGAATGTTCCTTAACTGATTCCATGCTCACGGAAGATGTCTGAGACCGATTGCCCTAACTCCTACAATGATAAGATCTTGATGCGCTGTGAGTCGCTGAATTTACTTTTTTTCATTGTCCCTAATTTCTACCTCTACTTTAGACATGACCTATTTTCCGGGGAGGTCAGTTGATTTATTGTATCAGCCCTATGTACTACAGGCCAGCTGGTTTTTTGAAATTCTACGGTTAAAGATCCTTTAGGTTTTTTTGGTTTATGGACATAATGTTTTCTAGTTTATGTTTTAACCAAAGGAAAGGGTTCACTAGTGGGATATTTTTTGGTTAATTATAACCATTGGCAATATTTGCTGAATTAGGATAAATTTGCGCTAAATAAAAAGTCACGCTGCAATCATCAAATATAGACGTAAGCACAAGGAAAGGACAAATTAATGGCCTAACCTAATACCTGTTAAATAATATGTTTTATAAATTACAACAAAATAAATTTATCCAATGGACGATTATTCATATCAGATACCTCGTTGCATTGGCATTCGTCCCTTCCGGGTTTACAAAAATGGTTGGTGAAAGATTTACTCAATTACCTACAACCAGTACCATAGGGCAGTTTTTTGAAGTACTTTATCTTTCCGGTATCTATTATAACTTTCTAGGTGTCATGCAGATAATTACTGCAATCCTTCTTATGACGCAGCGCTTCGCATTAATTGGAACATTTCTCTTTTTGGCCATAACAGCCAATATCTGGATGATTACAATTTCAATGCACTTTAAGGGTACTTGGATAATCACTAGTTTGATGATGCTTGCGGGTTTAATTCTCCTTTATTGGGATAAAAATAGAATCTCAGAATTGAATTCGGATTATGATTCACCAAAAAAAATGTATTCTCCAAAGGTATCAAGAATTTGGGTTAATGCGGGTATAATTTATATAAGCAGCCTACTCATCATTTGCTTTGTTGGTTCGAAAAACGATATGCTATCTAAAACCATTTATGTCATCGCACTATTTATTTTAGTAGCCACTACGCTTTACTCCAATTTTGTTTTCTGGAAAAAATCAAATTAAATAGAATTAATCCTTTAAAGGACTTTCTGAACCCCAACGGAGTCATATTGGTCTTGGGCTTAAATAGCTTATTAAATGATTGTGAATGTTCAAAGCCCAGTTTATAGCCGATCTCACTGATGGTTAGTTCAGTTGTGGAAAGCTTTTCTTTGGCCTTTTCAATCACTTTCTCATGAATGATCTGCTGGGGCGTGTGCCCAGTCAAGGATTTGAGTAGGCTTCGCATATACTGTGACGACATATTGAGTTGCTCGGACAGCAGCTGTACAGTTGGTAATCCACTTTGCATGATGTCCCTTCCTTTAAAATAGGCATCAAGAGAGATCTCCAGCTTTTCCAAATTCTGCTTGATCCATGATTCATTGAAAAAGGCCTATAAAACAAAAAATCCTCTTTACATTCAGTAAAGAAGATTTTTGTACCCGGAGCCGGAGTCGAACCGGCACGGTTTCCCACTGGTGTTTGAGACCAGCGCGTCTACCAATTCCGCCATCCGGGCATATCCGTTTGGGATGATGCAAAAGTAAGCAAAGTTTTTATTATTCCAAATTACCTTACTGATCATTTTTAAAACCCACTGAGAATGAATAAGAAAATTTAAAAAAAACTTTTAACTCCGCTATAGATAGATTGAAAATGGGCTTTTTTACCTAATTTTAATTAGGAAACAATCAAATGATCATGGAAAAAGTAAAACTCGGAAATAGTGAAATTGAATTCAAACCGCTTGTCTTTGGTGGAAATGTATTTGGTTGGACAGTAGATGAGAAGCAATCCTTCGCGCTGTTAGATTCTTTTGTCGATATGGGATTCAGCCTGATTGATACATCTAACAACTATTCGCATTGGGTGCCGGGGCACAGCGGATCTGAATCAGAAACAATCATTGGCAAATGGATCAACAAAAGAGATACGCGTGATAAAATTCAGATTGCTACAAAAGTCGGTGGACGCCGAATAGATAATAGCAAACCTAATCTGAAAAAAGAATATATCATTAAATCTGTGGAAGATTCGCTCTTGCGCCTGAATGTAGATACAATTGATCTTTATCAATCGCATCATGATGATCTGACAACACAAATCGATGAAACACTGGAGGCTTACCATCACTTGATCCAGACTGGAAAAATAAAATGGATCGGTGCATCTAATCTCAGTCCGGAACGTATTGCGGAATCCCTACGGATTGCTGAAGAGCACAATTTGCCCGCTTATATTGCTATCCAACCGGAATACAACCTTTACGACCGAGTGAAATATGAAGAACAGTACGAACAATTGGCCATTGACAATCACCTGGGTGTAATCAGCTACTATTCACTCGCCAGTGGCTTCCTCTCGGGTAAATACCGCTCTTTGGATGATATAAAAGAGGTAAAGCGCTACGATGCATTAAAAAACAGGTTTAATGCCCGCGGTCTACGTATTCTAGATGCCCTAGCTGAAATAGCCCATAGCCAACAAGCAAGCATGTCAGCCATTGCATTAGCCTGGATTTTACATAGACCTTCCGTTACAGCGCCTATTGTAAGTGCAACCAGTATCCAGCAGCTCGAAGAACTCAGCAAAGCTGTAGAAATCAAACTTACACCTGAAGAGTGTTACCTATTGGACAAAGCAAGCTCTTAGTAAACTAAAATACGGATAAATTAATTTAATGGTCTGAAAACAAATACATTAAGCCTGAAATAATGGGGTAACCAAATAATATTTGCCTGTACGCCATAGAGGATAATTTGACTGATTTAAATAACAAAACTTATTATTTACATAAACCACATAAAACCCTGTCTACCAACAATAAAAAAAGTGCAACAAAATATTATTTTGCTGCACTTTTTTTATTAAATCGGGCTTTATTGATCTTGCTTATTTATCTTTTTCATTCAATAGCGACAGAATGGCAATGGGCACCATTGCACTGATATCCCCCCCATTAAACCAGACATCTCTAACAATGGACGAAGAAATATGGGCAGTTCCAGATCTACTCATCAAGAAATAACTTTCCACCTCGTTATTGAGCAGCAGATTATTTTGAGCAATGGCGTTTTCAAATTCGAAATCATTGGTATTCCGGAGCCCACGTAATATAAAACGCGCTTTAACCTGCCTGCAGAACTCCACGGTTAAGCCCTTATATTTATGCACCTCAACCCCGCTTACGTCGTTAAAAACACGGCTAATTGATTCCACCCGCTCGTCATGGTCTAACATACCCTTTTTATTGGCGTTATATCCTACCGCAATAATGATTTTATCAAATAACGGCATTGCTCTTTCGACAAGATCTTGATGCGCTAAAGTAAAAGGGTCAAAGGATCCCGGAAAAACAGCAATTTTCATATTAAATCGTATTAGTGTAAAAAGAAAATGATGAATACCCGTATTTTCTAGTTTCTATGAAATTTGGATGATCTTCCATCTGCCTTGTTGACGGATGCTCAACAACGAGGAGCCCACCATTACGCAGTAATTGTTGGTCAAAAATTAGTTTTGGTAATTGTGGCAATTTAGGAATATCATAAGGTGGATCGGCAAAAATAAAATCATAAGTATGCTTACAGCTAGCAATGAATTTAAACACATCGGATTTCCTAGCTTTAATCTGCTCCAATTTCATCTTCTCCGCTGTATCAATGATGTATTGCACGCATTTGAAATGAAGGTCTATCGCATCGACATGCCCTACATCCCGCGATGCGAGCTCAAAACTAATATTCCCTGTTCCTGCGAAAAGATCCAGACACGCTAAACCATCAAAATCCAGCTTGTTCTGTAAAATATTAAACAGTGCTTCTTTGGCGATATCCGTGGTTGGTCGCACAGGTAAATTTGTTGGTGGATTGAGCCTTAAGCCACCTAAACGACCTCCGATTATTCGCATAGTATAGAATCAAATAATACATTATACGGAGTCAGATTTGATTCCACCTCCCTATCTGCCAATACAACTTTTGTTTTCAAATCCAATATTTCGATATCAGCAGTATACGTTGAGATACGTTTATAATAAGATTCATTTGGGATTTCCCCTGAAAGAAGCACTTTATTAATGGAATCGCCAAGGTTGAATTGCGTTAAGATATTAAGCACATAATAGCTAATATCATCCAGCGTATGAATTTCAAAACTATTATAGAGCTGAAAAACTCCGTTTTTAAACAGATAAAAGTCAACCGTATTTTCAGCCACAAAATGAATTCCTAAGACGCTGCCTCTAATCGAAACGCGCTCCTGTGCGCGGTCAAGCACAACAGCGAACTCGGGAAGTATCACAGCATCAGGAAACAACCTCTTCCATCTATTTAATAACAATCCATCAAACTGATATACAGCAACTAAATTAAGAGTATCTAAAGAATAGCTAAATGTGTTTTCAAGATCGGATGTACCTAAAAATTGTAGATAATCGCTAATATTATCGCTTAGAAAAAATTCTTTTGGAATAAACGTAAAAGTCTGATGGGGTATCACAACGCGGACAAATCGAAACGGAAGGCTCATAATGCGTGTCGCATCCAAAATCGGCTCTTCTGACGGATACTCGATTACAATGGGGGCGACTGATTTTTTATCAACCACCGCCAACACATCTTTCTGAAAGCCGGCCTTGATCAAAAGATTGTACTCCGGTAAATAATGGATATTAAATTGTTTTGAAATATAATTCATTCGCTGAATTGTAAAGATTAAAACTTCTTAACGCAAAAATAGCTTTTTCTAGAGGATAAGACAAACCTTTTAAATAACTTTGAGGGTGTTCATCAAAAATCTGTTAATACAGCAATTTCCATGGCAGGCCACCGATCAGCAGTTGGAGGCCTTCGGATTACTGGAAGAATTTCTACTCGCTTTTGACAAGCAATCCTGCTTTGTCCTGAAAGGGTATGCTGGTACGGGAAAGACAACGTTAATTTCGGCGCTGGTCAAAGTATTGCCAGCATTACGCAAAAAAGCTGTCCTGCTGGCTCCAACGGGCAGGGCTGCAAAAGTGATTACCTATTACTCGGGTCGCAAAGCACTCACCATCCATAAGAAAATCTATCGAAAAAAATCTGCTGTTTCATTTCAGCTGGATTTCACTTTAGCGGAGAACCTTCATGAAGATACGCTATTTATTATCGATGAAGCGTCAATGATATCCAATGCTCCTGTCAATGCCTTTTCGGGAAGTCTTTTGGATGACCTGATCCGCTATGTGCAATCCGGGAAGAACTGCACCCTACTGTTTGTCGGAGATACCGCCCAGTTACCACCTGTAGGACTCCTGGAAAGCCCCGCATTAAACCCAAGTTATCTTGAAAGTGAATTTCATCTCTGCGTTTATCCGTTTGAGCTGACCTCCGTTGTCCGGCAGTCCAGAGATTCCGGTATACTGTATAATGCGACAAAAATACGCGAAGAGATAATCTCTGCGGAAGAAGATCAAGATGACTTTCCTTTTCCAAAATTCATAACTAAAGGATTCAAAGACCTTTACAGAATGACAGGTGAACGGTTAATAGAGGGTATAAACTATGCCTATGACAAATATGGACTCGAAAATACAATGATTATTTGCCGTTCAAATCGATCAGCAAATTTGTACAACCAAAACATAAGAAATAGGATCTTATTTCGGGACGAAGAACTCACCGGCGGAGATTATATTATGGTGGTGAAAAACAACTACTTCTGGCTACAGGAAAATAACATGGGCGATGGATTTATCGCAAACGGCGATATGGCCAAAGTACGAAAAGTGAGCAATATCCATGACCAGCATGGATTTCGATTTGCAGATGTCACACTTGAATTTGTAGACATTGACGAAATAGAACCTATCACTTGCCGCGTCATCCTAGACAGCCTCTATACAGATAGTCCCAACCTGCCCTATGAAGCCCAAAAAGCACTCTACGAAGAGATCGCCTTGGATTATGCCGACATTATGGATAAAAAAGACCGCCTAGAAGCGATCAAAAAGGATCCCTATTATAATGCGCTTCAGATTAAATTTGCTTTTGCAATTACCTGCCATAAAGCGCAAGGGGGCCAGTGGCCAATTGTCTTTGTCGACCAGGGGTATATAAACGATGAGATGTTGGATCTTGAATTTTTAAGATGGCTGTATACCGGAGTGACACGGGCAACAAAGGAGCTTTTTTTGGTTAATTTCAGTGAAAACTTCTATCCATCATAGGATTATTACACGAATCATTCGCAAAAGAACCCCATTATAGATATTTTTACATCCAAAACCATTATTACACGATTATCTATATCATTATTTAATGCATAAGTTCTACTTTATCTTAGCAGCCAGCTTATTACCCTATATTGGCACTGCTCAACAGGCGAAAGAGGCACCTATAAAAGCCAACTATCAGTTGGCGGCAAAATTTTCCCCTGAAAAATTAAAGAAAATGATTTTTTCAACGAGTATCAAACCAAACTGGATCAATTTTTCTGATCGATTTTGGTATGATTATGCAAGCCCGCAGGGAAAAAACTGGTACATTATTAACCCTGCCCTGAAAAAGAAAGAACTCCTTTTCAATAATGACGACATCGCCGCTCAAATTACTAAAATCGTAAAAAACCCTGTAGATGCGCAACATTTGGAATTACAAGGGCTTCGATTTACCAAAGATGAAAAGAAATTAAGATTTCAGGTTCAGAGTACGCAAGATACCGTCAAATCCAAAGATGAAATACAAAAACTCAAGAATAAGTCCGATACCACCAAAAAGAAACTATTTTATCTGGAATACGATCTGGCAACAAAGTCTGTGTTAGAAATCAGTGACTCGACAAAAGTAAAACCACCTTTGGGTTGGGCGAGCTTCTCCCCCGATACCAATACAGTTTACTTTGCAAAAGACTACAATTTGTATTGGATGGACAGATCCAATTACCTTAAAGCGGTAAAAAATGAAAAGGACAGCACCATTGTAGAACACCAGATTACAAAAGACGGTGTACAATATTATGCTTGGGGCGGCGATGAATACAGTACAACTACCGGTGACGAAAAAGATAAAGATAAAGAAAATGAACCTAAACGTAAGCGGGTATGGATCAGCTGGTCGCCAGATGGGCGTTATTTTACCTTGAGCAGAAAGGACAACCGTTCATTAAAACCTTTGTGGGTAATCAATAATGTTGGCTCATCCCGCCCAACACTTGAAACGTATAAATACCAAATGCCAGGTGAGGTCGATTCGACGGAAACTGAACTTTATATCTTTGATACAGGAGCAAAAACTCCACGTCGCATCAATGTTTCCGCGTTTAAAAATCAGACCCTCTCAACCTGGACAAAAACTCCGGATAAAAATTCGTATAAAGAGGATTACTTTATCAATTACTGGTTAGGCACTAATGAAGAGTTTTACATTTCACGTTCTAGCCGCGACCTCAAACGGATTGACCTCCTAAAAGTCAATATAAATGGTACGGTAAACACCATTATCCAGGAGCGTTCCAATGTATATCTGGATGCTCAAAAACCATTCTTGATTGAAAATAAAAAGCAATTAGTCCACTGGTCAGAAAGAGATGGCTGGGGCCACTACTACCTTTACGACACGAATGGAAAATTGATCAATCAAATTACAAAAGGTGCCTTTCACACGGAGGAAATTACCGGTTTAGACCCTGCTTCAGGAACACTATACTTTACCGCATCGGGCCGTGAGAAAAACGAAGACCCTTATTATTTACATCAATACAGTATAAATACAAATGGCGCTGGCATGAAACTTTTAAACCCGGGGAATTTTGATCACCAGGTGGAAATGAGTGAATCTTCAAAGTATTTTGTCAATAATTCCTCCAGGGTAAACACAACGCCCGAATCTGTCTTATACAATAGCAATGGACAAAAAGTAATGACATTGGAAAAGGCCGATCTGTCGTTACTTTTTGCTGCTGGTTACAAATTTCCGGAACCTTTTAAAGTGAAAGCTGGGGATGGAACCACGGATCTCTATGGGGTGATGTATAAGCCATTTGATTTTGACAGCACCAGAATGTACCCCATTGTCGAATATGTCTACCCTGGACCTCAAACCGAAGCGGTCAATAAGTCATTTGGCAGAAGCATGGACAGAATCGACAGGCTAGCACAGTTTGGTTTTATCGTCATCACCGTTGGTAACCGTGGCGGACATCCTTCACGTTCGCAGTGGTACCATACTTATGGTTACGGTAATCTTCGTGACTATGGTTTGGAAGATAAAAAAGTGGCCGCAGAACAGCTTGCTGACCGCTATAAATATATTGACATTAACCGTGTGGGTATAACTGGCCACTCCGGCGGTGGATTTATGTCTACGGCAGCGATGCTTGTCTATCCTGACTTCTTTAAAGTTGCCGTGTCTGGTGCTGGAAACCATGAAAATCAGATCTACAACCGCTGGTGGAGTGAGCGTCATCATGGCGTCACAGAAAAAGTATCCGCGAAGGGCGATACCACATTCTCGTACCAGATCAATAAAAATACAGAGCTCGCAAAAAACCTAAAAGGTAGATTACTTATCGCTACCGGAGATATTGACAACAATGTACACCCGGCTAACTCCATTCGAATGGTCGATGCTCTCATTAAAGCAAACAAAAGATTTGATTTCCTGCTGTTACCCGGACAAAGACATGGTTTTGGCGATATGACAGAATATTTCTTTTGGAAAATGGGCGATTACTTTAGCCAGTATCTGTTGGGCGATTCCAAAATGAACGAGGTTGACATGACCGAAATAAATCGAGAAAAACCACAAAAATAACGGTTGCATGACCTACGATGAAAAATTGGCATTTTTATCCGTTACCTTGAGATCTTTCGAGGTAACGGATTTTTCTTTGGATATTCTTCAAGGGATAACCCTGGCCGATCTGTTGAAAATCTCCTTAGAGAAAGATAAAAAGATAGCCTTTCGCGCCGCATGGGTTTTTGAAACCATCGTTTTAAAAAATACGGCACTGCTAAAATCTGTTCTCCCACAATTCCTGGATAATTTAAAAAAACAAAAGAATTGGAGCTGCCTTAGAAGTTACACGAAGGTTCTGCTATTTTTGACGTCGAATAAGAATAAAGAATATTCACTTGGGAATGAGGCAGAAGAAGAAATCATCGAGTACTCCTTCCAATGGATGATCGACCCTCCGTGTCCTGTCGCCGTATTGGTCAATTGCCTGGACATTTTAAATAACCTACGGAAAAAGCATCCTTGGATAAAGGAGGAGTTACAGGCGCAGATAAGCTATTTTCAACGGACAAAACCGAGTCCAGCCCTAATGAGCCGGACCAATAAAATTATTCAGCAGAAAAGTTAAAGTATCGTTTCCATTCGCGATTAAAACAATGTATTTCCTTTGGAGTGATTGACACGGCCCAAATGCTTATAAGCAGCTTCTGTACATTCGCGACCCCTTGAGGTTCGCATGATGTATCCTTCTTGAATCAGAAAGGGTTCATAGACTTCCTCAATCGTACCTTCATCCTCCCCAACAGCAGTAGCTACAGTTTTTAGTCCGACAGGTCCTCCTTTAAATTTGTCTATAATAGTCGTTAAGATTTTGTTGTCCATCTCGTCTAAACCATTTTCATCCACATTAAGCGCGTGCAAAGCATATTTCGCTATTTCTTTATCGATGCTTCCGTTACCCTTTATCTGTGCAAAATCCCGTGTACGGCGCAGTAAAGCATTGGCTATCCGGGGTGTCCCCCTGCTCCTCCGCGCAATCTCGTAGGCCCCTTCCTCGGATATCGGTGTGTTTAAGATATGAGCCGAGCGCAATACAATAGTTGTCAGCAATTTTGCATCGTAATATTGGAGGCGTGAATTAATTCCAAAGCGTGCACGCAAGGGGGCAGTCAAAAGTCCCGAGCGTGTTGTGGCCCCGATCAAGGTAAACGGATTCAGGGAAATCTGAACAGAACGTGCATTTGGTCCTGTTTCCAGCATGATGTCAATTTTGAAATCTTCCATTGCCGAATAGAGATATTCCTCCACCAAAGGACTTAAACGGTGGATCTCATCGATAAACAAGACATCTCCTTCTTCCAGATTTGTCAATAACCCCGCTAGATCACCCGGTTTGTCCAATACAGGTCCTGAAGTAATTTTGATACCAACCCCCATCTCATTCGCAATAATATGCGACAAAGTCGTTTTTCCTAAGCCCGGAGGGCCATGCAGCAAAACGTGATCCAGCGCCTCGCCTCTCAGCCTAGCCGCTTTTACAAAAATATTGAGGTTCTCTAATATTTTAGCCTGTCCGGTAAAGTCTTCAAAAGCCTGAGGCCGCAATGCTCGTTCAATATCACGGTCGGTATTACTGAGACGTTCTGCATTTGGATCTAAATTCTCGTTCATTGTGGCAATATTTTTAATTTCTCTTATAGCGCTTTCCGATACTACCTAATTTTAATTGGATTACACCAAAAAATGCTTCCTTAAAGATACTCGTACTCATCTTTGATGTACCTTCGGTCCGATCTGTAAATATAATGGGTACTTCGACCACCTTAAAACCATATTGTATAGCGGTGAATTTCATTTCAATCTGAAAGGCATAACCCACAAACTTAATCTTTTCGAGTGGGATTGTACGGAGGACTTCGCGTGTGAAACAAACAAATCCCGCAGTAGCATCCTGAATATCAATTCCGGTTATAAAACGAACATATACCGAAGCGAAATATGACATCAGTACGCGGCTCATTGGCCAATTGACAACATTCACGCCCTTAATATAACGCGAACCTATACTCATCTCTGCGCCGTCCACACAAGCCTGCCGTAAGCGAAGCAGATCCTCCGGATTGTGACTGAAATCTGCATCCATTTCAAAAATATAGTGGTAATGTTCGCGCGATAGCGCCCATTTAAATCCATGGATATATGCCGTTCCCAACCCCAGCTTCCCGATCCGCTCTTCGATAAACAAACGGCCGTCAAATTCATTAAGCTGTAAATTCTTGATGATGGTCGCCGTTCCATCCGGGGAACCATCGTCTACAATTAAAATATCAAATGCATGTGATAAGGAAAAAACTTTGCGAATGATTTTTTCAATATTTTCCTTTTCATTATATGTTGGAATGATAACTAAACTATCCGTCACTTTTTTATATTTAAGACCAGTAAAGGTAATCATTTGCGTTAAATTCTAGTGCAGGAATTCGATGAAATATACAGGATAATCAACATTGCTCCGATGAAAAAGCAGTAAACCCTTCAAGCTCAAACCAACACACCGGCATCATAAATAAACGACATCTAGTAGGTTGCTCGCCATAAAAAGAAAAGCCCGTTACTTTGGGAGTAACGAGCTTTCATTAACCAATTATAAACTTAAATTATGAGACTGCAAATATGATTAAAATTGCTCTCAATTACAAATTTATTTGCGTTTTCATGCAACATTTTCAATACAATATATATTTTAAATGTGCTAAATCGTTAATAAAACACGCATACTACCGCAATTTAGCGATCTACCTCACCCAAAACAATATCAATAGACCCCAAGATCGCAATCAAATCAGCAATCAGCACGCCTTTTCCGAGTTCCGAAATCACCGATAGGTTATTAAAACTCGGCCCCCGCGACTTTACACGCAATGGAATATCTGATTTATCTTTTGTGACAAAGTAAAAACCCAATTCTCCTTTCGGATTTTCAGCGCGGACATAATAATCCTGCGCTTTCAAATTTACTTTCTTCGGAACCAGAGCTCGCGGATCAAATTCAGCTGTACGTTTAAAATCTTTCTGTAATCGTTCAAGACATTGCTCAACAATGCGAACGGATTCCTTGACTTCGTCTACCCTAACTTTATACCGGTCCCAACAATCGCCGATTGCGCCCATTTCACCTTTCCCGACAGGTATCTCAAAATCAATTTCTGGGTAAACCGAATAGCCATCTATGCGTCGCAAATCCCATTTTATTCCTGAAGCCCGCAGCATAGGTCCCGATACACCATAATTTATTGCAACGTCAGCAGGAAGTACCCCTATTTTAGCCGTACGGGAGATAAATATTTGATTCTGAGTCAATATCTCATCCAGTTCGACCAATTTAGGTTTGAAGTAGGTAACAAATTCTGCACAGCGCTCTTCAAAGCCGACAGGCAAATCGTAAAACAAACCGCCTACCCAGATATAGTTGTACAACATCCTGGAGCCAGAAGCCCACTCGAGCATATTCATAATATGTTCACGGTCACGGAAACACCAAAGGAACGGTGTTGTTGCACCTATATCAATACCATATGTTCCAATAGCAATCAGGTGCGACGCAATTCGGTTGAGTTCACATACCAGCACCCGGATATACTCTATCCTTTTAGGTATTTTACGATCAAGACCAAGCATGCGTTCGACACCCATCACGAAAGCATGGCTATTGTTCATCGAGGCGAGGTAATCCAGGCGATCAGTAAAAGGAATTGTCTTTGCATAATTTAACGACTCGGCATGTTTGTCAAAACAGCGGTGCAGATAACCCAAATGTGGAACAACCTCTTTCACAATCTCTCCGTCGGTAATCAGCTGAAGCCGGAGCACGCCATGCGTTGATGGATGCTGAGGCCCCATATTTAATACCATTTCCTCACTGGATATCGTTGTAAGGTGTTTTTCATACCGCACTAATGCCTCTTTATATTTTGGATTCGCCATTTCGATCAATTAATATGGATGCCATGATATGTTTCTGCCTCTTGATAATCCTTGCGCAGAGGATGCCCTTCCCAATCGTCGGGAAGCAGAATCCTTCTAAGGTCCGGATGTCCCTCAAAATAAATCCCCATTAGGTCAAATGCTTCGCGCTCATGCCAATCTGCCGTACGCCATACCGAAGTAAGCGAAGGAATCTCAGGTAATTCGTCCAGCGAACGATGACCAGACAGCTCAACTTTTAAGACCAAACTGTGTTGATAAGGCAATGAATTGAGATGGTACACAACAGTAAAATGCGTTTGATAGTCCACCGCAGTAAGATTGCTCAAAAAATCAAAATACAAACCCTCCGTATCCCGCAGGAATAAACAGACGGCTACGATATCTTCCTTATCAATAAATAATGCAGGCTGCAGCCCATTGCGATCTTCTTTAAGAATAACTTGAGTTCCGAATCTGGAAACCAACATCGATTTAATTTCGTCAAATGTCATATTTACGGAGCTATACGCGTAATCTTCCAGGAATCAGACACTTTTTTATAAACGATACGATCATGCAGCCGGCTTGCACGTCCCTGCCAGAACTCGAAATAAATCGGTTTCAGTAGATAGCCGCCCCAATGTGAAGGTCTAGGTACAGCGTCGCTTCCAGTATATTGGTGTTCGAGTTGTTCCACCCTATTTTCCAAGAAACTGCGGTCGGGAATTTCGTGGCTCTGTGGGGAAGCCAGTGCCCCGATACGGCTCCCTTTAGGCCGTGATTGAAAATATTCATCCGAATCGGCCTCACTTACAAAATCAATAACACCTTCGATCCGGACCTGCCGTTGCAATTCAGGCCAGAAAAACAATAATGCAGCATGCGGATTAGCTTTCATGTCCTCCCCTTTACGACTCTCATAATTTGTAAAAAAGACTAAACCTTCTGCGACAATATCCTTCAATAGAACAACTCGCGAGGACGGCAAATGATGGGAAGATACGGTTGAAAGCACCATCGCATTGGGTTCGTTCACCTCGCTGTGGATAGCCGCATCAAACCATTTTTTAAACTGGTGGACTGGATCACGATCCACATCCGATTCAGATAGGCTACCTAATACGTAATCCTGTCTGATTGCTGCAATATCTTTATGTTGAATGGACATAGAAA